>Ga0075475_10001280_pt1 | contig 12408 bp, 10 predicted proteins | sample DEB08_DNA_10_FD_76342 | JGI IMG/M metagenome (GOLD analysis project Ga0075475, IMG submission 76342) | Aqueous microbial communities from the Delaware River and Bay under freshwater to marine salinity gradient to study organic matter... | ecosystem: Environmental > Aquatic > Marine > Coastal ... | reverse complement strand
GAGTCGCGAGAAGGCGTCTTGATCGCGTGCCGGCCTCGGCTTGCGCGATCTTCGATGGCCCGGACAGGTGGCGATCACAAGGTGCCGGTCCGGGGAGATATGGGGCCGCGTCCGACCGATGTCGATCTTGCGGAAACCCGGTCCCGAGCCGATACTGCCCGCCCCGCGGCGGGGATCCCGAGTGGTCCCAACGCCGCGCTGCTTCCACCACCTCGTTCCTCCACCGTTGCGGCCCCGGCCGGAAGGCTGAGGACGGGGCTCATCGTCCGTCCGGATGCCTCGTTGGATCGCAGTTCGCATCCGGTCGCCAACCGTCGCTCGTTCGCGGCTGGCCCGTCCCGAGTCCGGCTCGGATTCGTACGGAGACCGCCCGAACTCTCCAACGCGGGTCTGCTGGAGTACGTCCCAGCGATCCCCAAGAAAGGACCATGCCCATGTCGTTCGATGCCGCCGTCCATGCGAAGGCCACCGAGCTCGACCTGAAGGCGATGAAGGCGTGTGCCGAGGCCGGCAGCGGACACCCGAGCACCGCACTCAGTCTGGGACACATCGTCACGGTTCTTCTCTACAACACCATGCGTTGGGTTCCCGAGGCCCCGCGATATCCGACCTCCGATCGACTGGTCCTCTCCGCCGGCCACGCCGTCCCGATCGTCTACGCCGCCGCCGCGGATCTTGGGATCGCCTTCGGGAAGGACCCCAACGCCCTGCGTCCGATGCAGGAGAGCGACCTGATGAGCCTCCGGGACGTGGCCTCGTCGATCGACGGCCACCCCAATCCCGCCGAGGGCTTCCCCTTCTTCGATGCGGCGACCGGCAGCCTGGGGCAGGGACTCTCGGTCGCGGCCGGCCTCGCTCTTGCGGCCCGCACCGACGGCATCGACAAGCGGATCTACTGCATCTGCGGCGACGGCGAGAGCCGCGAGGGCCAGGTCTGGGAGGCCGCCGACTTCGTCATCGAGCACCGGCTCGCGAACGTCCTGCCCATCTTCAACTGCAACAAGTTCGGCCAGTCCGACGCGGTCAGCGACCAGCAGTCGCCCGAGAAGATCGCCGCGAAGCTGCGGGCGTTCGGCTTCGAGGTGTTCGAGATCGACGGTCACGCCCCCACGGCGATCCGCGACGCGTTCGCAGAGTCCGCCAAGAAGGCGGGTGAGGGCGTCTGTTGCGCCGTCGTCGCCCGCACCGTCAAGGGCTGGGGCATCCCGATGCTGCAGACCGGCGGATGGCACGGCAAGCCGGTCGTCGGCGACAAGCTTCGCCAAGCCGAGGAGGAGCTGACCGCGACCCGCGTCGGTCTGACCTCGGCCCTCGCCGGCGACGAGCTTCGGATCTTCCCGCCCGACCAGTACGAGGCGCCGGCAGCGACCGCCATCGAGGTGCCGTCGTTGCCCGAGGCGATGAAGTCCTGGGACATGCTGAGCACCCTGCAGGCGGGCAAGCTCTCCTCGCGGAAGGCGTTCGGCCTGGCGCTGCGAGCCCTCGGCGGTGCGAATCCGTCGGTGTGGGCCCTCGATGCGGACGTCAAGAACAGCACCTTCGTCGAGTGGTTCGCCAACGATCGCGCGATGAGCGACCGCTTCGCCGAGTGCCGCATCGCCGAGCAGAACATGGTCTCGGTCGGCGTGGGTCTCTCCGCCGCCGGCAAGATTCCGTTCATGGCGAGCTTCGGGAAGTTCATCACCCGTGCCTACGACCAGATCGAGATGGGCCTGCTGTCGGGGGCGAACCTGAAGGTCGTCGGATCGCACGTGGGCATCACCCCCGCGGCGGACGGACCGAGCCAGATGGCCCTGCCCGACGTCAGCTGGTTTCGAAGTCTCTCGACGGTGAAGGACCATCGCGGAGCGCCGGGCTGCTACGTGCTGCAGCCCGCCGACGCCTACGCCGCCTACGCCCTGACCGTCGCCGCGGCCGAGCATCAGGGACTGTGCTACCTGCGAGTGGCCCGGCCGGAGGTCGAGTTCCTCTACGACGACGCGACCGCGTTCGAGCTCGGCTCCTTCCAGGTCCTGACCGAGGGTCGCGACCTGATGATCGTCTCGGCGGGCTACATGGTCCACGAGTGCAACAAGGCCCTCGAGCTGCTCGACAAGGCCGGAATCGATGCGACGTTGGTGGACCTGTACTCGCTGCCCTTCGACCGCGAGATGTTCCTCGACATCGCCAACGAGAACGGCGGCAACATCCTCACCGTCGAGGACAACTTCGGCGGCGGCATCGGGGCCGCGGTCTCGGAGGCGTGCACCGACAGCGGGGACGCGTTCACGCTGGTGCAGATGACCGTCGATCGGTTGCCCAAGTCCGCGCGAAGCGAGCAGGAGATCCTCGCCTACTGCGGGCTCGATGCGGCGTCGATCAGCGCGAAGGCCGCGCAGATCTGCGGCGTCGCGGTCTGAGCGACGGACGTTCGAGTCCGACAGTGTCGGACAGGTCGGACTGGCGCCTGGCGCGGACACGACCGACGCCTCGCTGCGCGAGGACGTCCGGCGATGCAGGCGGCAGTCAGAGCGCGTCGACGTCGATCATGCACGGCTCGGCCTCGCGGAAGGCGAAGCCGAGGCGCTCGTAGAACCCGCGGGCCGAATGCCGGGCGTCGAGCAGGACCCTCGGGAGACCCAGCCGCCGCGCCTCGTCGGCCACACCTCGGAGCATCGCCCGGCCGAATCCGCGATCTCGATGCGCTTCGGACACCACCAGATCGTCGACCCGAAGATGCGGCCCTCGCGAGAGACCGTCGTCGGGACGGATGCCGGCGACGGCGACGACCTCGACTCGATCGTCGAGGCCGACGAGCAGGCGGTAGGCGGTCAAGGGCCTCATCGCGTCGATGCGACCACGCATCTCGGCGATCGAGACGTCGGGACGAAGTTCGTGCAGGATCTCGAGAGCCGAGCGCCACTCGCCCTCGTTCGCCGGCGCCCGCACCACCAGTCGCGGCCCGGTGGGTTCCCCGGTCGGTGAGGCGTCGCACGGCGAAAGGCTCATCCTTGGATGCTACCGGGCCACGGTTCACGCTCGTCGATGGAGGCGACCGATGACACGCCCCGTCGAGGCGTTGGTCTCGACGAATCGGAGCCCCTCCATGCAGACCACCCAGACCATCGGTCTTCTCCTGCTTCGACTGACCTTCGGCGGTCTGATGGCGCTCGGGCACGGATGGCCCAAGTTCATGCTGCTCCTCTCGAATCCCGAGGATCTCGCCTTCCCGGATCCACTCGGGATCGGAGCCAAGGGGAGTCTTGTCGGCGCGGTGGTCGGGGAGCTGGTCGCGGGCGCCCTGGTCGCCGTCGGACTGTTCACTCGCCCGGCGGCGACGGTGATCGTGGCGACCATGTTCGTCGCGGGCTTCGTGCACCACGCGGGGAGTCCGTGGTTCCTGCCCACCGAAGGAGCTCGCGAGCCCGCGCTGCTCTACATGCTGGGGGCGATCTGCATCGTGATCATGGGCCCGGGCCGCGCGTCGCTGGATCAGAAGTTCTTCGGCGAGAAGAAGCGACGGTTCTGATCGCGTCCGCGTCAGACGATCGCGCGGGCGCGAAGGCGTTCGATCGGCACCACGTCGAGGGTGCGTTCGTGGGTCGCGGCGAGGACGACGCCGGGGGCGCATCCCGCCTCGTCGGCCTCGAGCCAACGGGACGCGCAGAGGCACCAGCGGTCGCCGGGCTTCAGTCCCGGGAAGTTCCACTCGGGGTGCGGGGTGAGGAGATCGTTGCCCCTCGAGCGGGAGAACTCGAGGAACTCGGCGGTCATCATCGCGCACACGGTGTGGGTTCCGACGTCGTCGGGACCGGTGCGGCAGCAGCCGTCGCGGAAGAAGCCGGTGAGGGGGTCGCGAGAGCACTCGACAAGCGGTCCGCCGAGGACGTTGCGCTCGGGCTTCTCGGTCGGGGAGGCGTCTGCGGACTGGATCACGAGGGGAGGCTCCATGGGAGTGCGGGCGGACGCGGACGGGCATTCTCTTCGAAACGAACACGGACCCGGCCTCGGCCGGGTCCGTGCGGGATCGATCGTCGAAAGGACGTTCGGTCGATGCGGAATCAGTAGGACTTCCGCTTGGCGGGCTTCGCCGGGGCGTCGGCGGCCGAACCGGTCTCGGCACCGGGGATCATGACCTCGTCGATCACGTGGATCACGCCGTTGGCGGCATCGATGTCGACCGCCACCACGTCGGCACCGCCGACGGTGACGCGACCCTTCGCCGCCGCGACCGGCACGTTGCGGCCGAGCACCGTCGGAGCTTCGGAGAGCTCGACGACCTGATCGCTGTAGACCCGGCCCGGGACCACGTGGTAGGTGAGGATCTCGACCAGCTTCTTCTGGTTCTCAGGCTTCAGAAGGCTCTCGACCGTGCCCTTGGGGAGCTTCGCGAACGCCTCGTCGGTCGGGGCGAAGACCGTGAACGGGCCCTTCGAGGACAGGACGTCGACGAGACCGGCCGCCTTCACCGCCGCGAGCAGCGTGTTGAAGGTGCCCGCCTCGGTGGCGACCTGCGGGATGGTCTTGTCGGTCGGGATGATCACCTCGTCGATGACGTGGATCACGCCGTTGGAGCAGGCGATGTCGGTCTTGACGACCTGGGCCTGGTCGATGAAGACCTTCCCGCCGTCGACCTTCACCTTGGCCCGCGGCCCGGCGACGGTGCCGGCGTTCTTGATCTTCACGACGTCGCGAGCGAGGACCTTCCCGGGCACGACGTGGTAGGTGAGGATCTGCACGAGGCGGTCGCGGTTCTCCGGCTTGAGCAGGGTCTCGACGGTGCCCGCGGGGAGCTTGGCGAACGCCGCGTCGGTCGGCGCGAAGACGGTGAAGGGACCTTCGCCCTCGAGGACCGAGACGAGTTCGGCCGCCTGCAGCGCGGTGACGAGCGTGTTGAAGTCGCCCGCCGCGACCGCGGTCGCGGGAATCGACTTGATGCTGGAGATGCTCGGGGACTTCTGCTGGGCGGTCGGGGCCTGCTGGGAGGCGGGCACCGCGAGCAGCGCGCCGGCGAGCGCAGACGAAAGCACGGTGGACAGGATCATGGAGTACTCCTCTTGACTTGGGGTCGCTCGAGTTTGGACCGTCGGAAGCGACTTGAGCTCGCAACGGATCGGTCGTCGCTTCTGGAAACGGTCGCGACGGAGGATGCCGCCGCTGACCTCCCGCTTCGGGAGCGTCACATCGTGGATTCACGGACCACGCGTCCCTCGTGGCGATCGCGCGGAATTCGGAGCGCGTCCAGGATCCCGCCGCATCCTCGACGCGTGGTGTCGGCGTCTCGATCTACTTGTTGCGCCACGCCTTGTGGCAGGCGGTGCACCTGGTGTCGAGATCGGCGAGGACTGCAGAAGCCTCCTTCGCCCGACCTTCGCGAATCGCCGCCTCGAGGGCCGTCGATCGTTCGATGAACGCCTCGATCTGCCGCTCGTGGTCGTCACCGGGCGACGCACCCTCGCGAAGTCCCCGCATGCCGCGGAAGAGCTCGGTCAGGATGCCGGTCTCCGCGGCGGGCACGAGATCGGGGTGCTCCGCGGGGACCTTCCAGCCGGCGGCCTCGATGACGAAGAGGCGATCGAACACGCGATCGGCCTTCGCCATGCCTGCGGCAAGGTCGCCGACTTTCGCGACCGGCGCGAGTTCCAGCTCCTCGACCGCATCGATCTCGTCCGGATCGACCAGGCTTGCGCCGGTCACGGCGGCATAGAGGCCCGGGTAGCTCCTGGACGTCCCGAGGATCTCGAGGAGACGCAGGCCGGTGCGGGCGTCGCAACGTCCGAGCGAGACCTGTGCGTAGACCAGCGCCGCCGGACCACGGTGCTTGCCGTGATGGCAGTGCAGGTAGATGGGTCGTTCGAGATCGCGCACCGACCGCACGAGGCGCATCCGCTGCAGGGGATCGACGGTGTCGTAGCCGATCGGCAGGTGCACGTAGCGCATGCCGCGCTCGGAGGCCCACTCGTGCTTCGGACGCGCGCCGTCGACGGAGATCACGGTGCGGATGCCGAGGTTCGCCAACGCGTCGAGTTCGGCCTCGGTCTCGGGGCCGGAGCCGCTGTAGAGGCCCGGCGCGATCTCGAAGACGTTGTGCAGAGTCGCAAGAGGCTCCTCGATCTTCCGCAACCCCTGTGGCCACGAATCGCGACCGTCGAGCACCACGATGCCGGGAACCGGCGGGCCGCAGGAGTCGGCGTCCCGTTCGGACGCGGGCGAGTCCTCGGCGCGCTGCGAGATCGGGGACACGTCGAGGCGTGGCGGCATCTCGTCCGCAGGCAGGACCATGCCCGCGATCGCCGCGGTGGACCAGCAGGCCATGGCGCCGCCGCACATGGCGCGGAACGCCAGCCGCGAGAGGTCGGCGCGACGCGTCGGCGCGAGGGCGCCGAGACCGCCGATCTGGACCGCGATCGACGGAAGGTTCGCGAACCCGCAGAGGGCGTAGGTGGCGATCACGACGGAACGCGGCGACAGGCTGGAGTCGGCCTGCATCTCGGAGAGCCGGAGGTAGGCGACGAACTCGGTGGCGACGATCTGCGTCCCCAGCAGTTCCCCGACTCGGGACACGTCGTTCGAGGGTATGCCCAGCAACCACGCCACCGGCGAGAAGCAGAGTCCCAGCAGCGGCGCGATGCCCCACGGCCCAAGGTCGTGCTCGCCCCGCCATGCCGCGACAGGTGCCCATTCGCCCAGCGCCGCGATCGGCCAGTCCATCAGCGCGAGGATCGCCACGAAGGCGACGAGCATCGCCGCGACGTTGAGGGCGAGCTTCAAGCCGTCGCCGGCGCCGACGGCGACCGCATCGAGGACGTTGGCGCCGGGCTTGAGTTCCGCCGCCTCGACCTCGCTCTCCTCCACCGGTTCGGTCTCGGGCACGAGCAGCTTCGCCATCACGAACGCCGCAGGCGCCGACATCAGCGATGCGGTCAGCAGATGTCGAGCGAACTCGACCCGCCGGGCCTCGTCCTCGCCGCCGAGGAAGCTCACGTAGCCAGCCAGCACGCTGCCGGCGATCGTCGCGAAGCCGCCGGTCATGACGACCATCAGCTGGGATCGGGTCATCCGCGGCAGGTACGGCCGAACGCAGAGCGGCGCCTCGGTCTGCCCGACGAGCACGTTGCTCGCCGTCGAGAGCGCCTCGGTGCCGGTGACGCCGAGGGTTCGACGCAGGCACCATGCCATGCCCGAGACGATCACCGGCATCACCCGCAGCTGGTAGAGCACCGCCATCGTCGCCGCGAAGAAGACGATGACCGGCAGCACCCGAAAGGCGAAGACGAACCCCCACGGGCCGGAGGGGTCGCTGAGCGATCCGAACACGAAGCGACTGCCCTCGTCCGCGAAGGAGATCGCCTTGGCGACGACACCGGCGACGGCGTCGAAGGCGTCGGCGGTCACCGGCACCCGCAGCAGCAGCAGCGCAATGACCACCTGCAGCAGCATCCCGGTGACCACGATGCGCACCGGGACGCGACCTCGCGAGGACGAGAAGAGCCACGCGACCGCGACGAATGCCGCGATCGCGAGCAGGCCGTGGAATCGCGAGGGATCTCCGTCGGGCATGGGCGGCAATGTACGTCGGAGGGCCGCGGTTCAGGTGGGAGGCAAGAGTCGGCACGACCTCGTGGCCCATCCGGGACCCCGATCGATGTCGATCGCGATCAAAGGAGGATTCTGGACAGGCCGGTGATCACCACGATCGCGACGAGGTTCAGGACGAGACCGCAGCGGATCATCGCCGCCACCGGAACCCGGCCGGTCGAGAAGACCAGGGCGTTGGGTGGCGTGCCGACGGGCAGCATGAAGGCCAGGCTCGCCGCGACGGCCACGGTGAGCACCAGTTCCGCGGGGGCCATGGCGAGTGTGGCCGCAAGCGCGAGCAGCACCGGAATGACGGCGCTGGCCACGGCGGTGTTCGAAGTGATCTCGGTCAGGAAGACGACCGCCGCGACGACCGCTGCGACGACGAGCCAAGGCGGCAGCCCCTCGAGATCGGTGAACAGCGACCCGAGATATCCGTCGACGCCGTGGGCCTTCATCGCCACCGCCAGGCTGATGCCGCCGCCGAAGAGGATGAACACGCCCCACGGGAGACCGGCGAGGTCTCTCACCCCGAGCGTGGTGCATCCGGTGGAGGTTCGCAGCGGCACGCACAGCAGCAGCAGCGCCGCGATCGTGGCCACACCCCAGTCGCCGATCGAGGAGATCTCGCCGGGCCAGTAGGGCCTGCTCACCCAGGCCGCGACCGTCGCGAGAAACACGCCCAGGGTGAACCAGGCTTCCCGGGTCATCGGTTTCGCCGCCTCGAAGGTCGGTCCCTCGTCGGTATCGAGCACCAGATCCCGCAGCGGCTGCAGAACGGAGGTCAGGAGAAGCCACATCGTCGGGAGCATGATCGCGACGACCGGCGCGCCGAAGCGCATCCATCCCAGGAACGAGATCGGCTCGCCGGTGCGCTCGCTGAGGAGCTTCGCACCGATCGCGTTCGGCGGGCTGCCCACGATGGTCAGGCATCCTCCGATGTTGGCCGCGTAGGCGACGGCGAGCAGCAGACAGACGGTGAAGCGGCGGACGAGCCGATCGCGCTCCGGGCCCGGCGCGGCGTGGCGTTCGACGTAGGCGACGGCGCCGGCCGCGAGCGGCAGCACGATCGCGACGGTTGCGGTGTTGGAGACGACCGCCGAGAGCGCCGCGGTGACCACGACGAACGCCCCGACGATCGCGGCGGGTCGGCGACCGGCGACCGAGAGGATCGCCGTCGCGAAGCGTCGACCGAGCCCATGTCGGTCGATCGCAGTGGCGAGCAGACAGCCACCGGCGAAGAGGAAGATCACGTCCGAGGCATACGGCGCGGCCGCGTCGGAGAACCGGCCGACCCCGAAGACCGGCAGCAGGGCGACCGGCAGGAGGGCGGTGACCGCGATGGGCACCGCCTGGAACAGCCACCAGATCGCCATCCACGCCATGAGCCCGAGCACCACACCGCCCTCGTGCGAAAGGGCGAACGTCTCGGCGGTGGCGCTCGGTTCGGGCAAGGTCGTCGCCACGGCGATGGCTGCCGTCGGTCCGGCGAACAAGGCCGGTCCACGAATGCTCCAACGGGGCGATGGTTCCTCGACGAGGTTCGCGGAGTGGGTCTGGTCGGAGGGTGCAGACATGCGTGGGGACACGATCAACGCGGATCGCGGTTTCCGGATGATGCCCACTCGGAGACGGCTTGCATGGATTTCGACGCAAGTTGTGCGTCGCCCGCTGCCGATTCACCAATGGGGAGAGTTGTTCCCGGGCTGCCAGACACCCCATGAGACCCCTCGTCTCCATCTTGATCGGCTATCTGGTCCTCGTGACGACGGCGCTTCTGACGCTGGCGGCGACGATCGGATTCCTCGGGACCGAGACCCTGCTCGTGCCGGGGGCGTGGCGTTTCTCCCTGTGGTTCGCGGTGGTCGGCCCCTTCATCCTGGTGGTGCCCGCGATCCTCTCGGGGTACACGGCGGCCAAGGTCGCCGGGCAGTTCCGCTCCGCCTTGATTCTCGCGGTGTTCGTCACGGTGTTCGGACTCGTCGCGGGCTCGACGAGCATTCGAAAGTCCGAGGACTACGACGATCGGCGCTGGACCCCGAAGTTCACCGAGATGATCCGACGGGTCCGCGAGCCTCTGCCGGCCATGGTGGCCGGGAGCTTCGTGATGGGAGGCGGAGTGGCGGTCGGTGGTGCCTTGGCGGTCGTGGGATTCGGCGGCGTTCGGGCGAAGTCCGCAGGCCCGCGGGTGATCCACGACGATCCTCGGTCCGTTCGTCGCCGATGACCGGACGTCCCGAACCAGCCGAATCCTGAGACACTCCCGGCCGGGATGACCCGCGAGCACGGACGAGATTCGCCGCCGCCGATTCGGATCGCCATGTGGTCCGGACCGAGGAATCTCTCGACGGCGCTCATGCGTTCCTTCGGCAACCGACGGGACACCGCGGTCGAGGACGAGCCGCTCTATGCGAGCTACCTCGCCGCAACGGGGCTCGACCATCCCGGTCGGGAAGACGTGATTGCGGCGCAGGATCCGGACGCCGCGACCGTGATTCGCAGACTCGTCGGTCCCGTGCCCGACGGACGCCGCATCTGGTACCAGAAGCACATGAGCCATCACCTTCGCGAGGGTCTCGAGGACCTCGTGTCGGGGTGGCTCGACCGGTTGCGTCACGCGTTCCTGGTGCGCGATCCCGCGCGGGTGATCGTGTCCTTCTCGAAGGTCGTCGCGTCTCCCACTCCGGAGGACCTCGGTCTGCCGCAGCAGCTTCGTCTGCTCGAGCGTCTGCGGTCGCAGGGTCTCGATCCACCGGTGGTCGATGCCGCCGACATTCGCCGGGATCCGCGTCGCGCGTTGTCGGAACTCTGCCGGCGCCTCGGCATTCCCTTCGACGAGGCGATGCTTGCCTGGCCGCCGGGTCCGCGCGAGAGCGATGGCGTCTGGGCGAGGCACTGGTACGCCTCGGTCGAACGGTCGACCGGGTTTGCGGGGCCCGAGGAGGGGCCGCCGCCGGAGGTTCCCCAGGCGCTACGGGGCGTGCTGGCCGAGTGCCAGGCACTCCACAGGGCGATGCTCGCGGAGTGAGGTCCAGGGCGAGTCCGCTGGAACCTGTCAGACTGCCGACATGCTGCAACGCTTCGATCCCCGAAACGCGGACCTCATCGTCAACATCGACGGCCGACTTGTTCACCGCGACGAGGCCGGCATCTCGCCCTTCGACAGCGCCGTGCAGGGCGGCGACGCGGTGTGGGAGGGCCTTCGAGTCTACGACGGCAGGATCTTCCGACTGAAGGAGCATCTCGCGCGGCTCCGATCGTCGGCGAAGGCCCTCGCGTTCGCGGAGATTCCCGACGACGAGGCGATCGTCGCCGAGATTCGCCGCACGCTCGAGGCGAACTCGATGCGGGACGGAGTGCACATTCGACTGACGCTCACCCGCGGGGTGAAGGTGACTTCGGGCATGGATCCGCGCCTCAACCAGTCCGGACCGACGTTGATCGTGCTGGCGGAGTTCAAGGCGCCGGTCTACGGCCGCAGCGGGTTGTCGCTGGCGACGAGCAGCGTGCGACGCTTCCCGCCGGATTGCCTCGATCCCAAGATCCACCATTGCAACCTGATCCAGTCGATCCTCGCCAAGATCGAGGCCAACGCCGCCGGCGCCGACGACGCCCTGATGCTCGACCGGCAGGGCTTCGTCGCCGAGACCAACGCCACGCACGTCTTCATCGTGACCGGCGGGAAGGTCGAGACCAGTCGCGATGTCGCGTGCCCCGAGGGGATCACGCGAAGCGTCGTGCTCGAGCTCTGCCGTCGCGAGGGGATCCCCCACGCCGAGCGCGATCTCACCCAGACCGAGATCTACCGAGCCGACGAGATGTTCTGCACCGGCACGATGGGCGAACTCGCCGCGGTCACGACCGTCGACGGGCGGACGATCGGCGACGGCGCGGTCGGTCCGATGACCGAGCGATTGTCGGACCTGTTCTCGAAGCTCACCGCCGTCGAAGGCGAGCGGGTCGTCGAGTGAGCCCGAACGGACTCGTTCAACCCTCCGGCAACAGGCGTCCGGTCATCCGCGCCTCGAGCGGAAACGCCTCGAGGTACTCGCGCAGGCCATCGAGCGTGACCGCCTCGATCCGGGCGAGCTCGTCCTCGAGCGTCGAGTACTCGCGGCCGACGGTCCAGTTGGCGCCGAGGCGGTGCATGCGTCCGGAGGGGCTCTCTCCGGCGAGGGTGACCGCGGTCGCGACCTTCGCCCGGCTCCTGAGAAGGTCCTCCTCGTCGAGGCTCTCCGCGAAGCGGGCGAACTCCCTGCGGATGATCGACTCGACCTCGTCGTTGGCCTCGGGTTCGCAGACCCAGTGGACGCTCATCTCCCCGACGCCGTCGTGGGGATCGAAGGACGCGTCGGCCTGCTCGGCGAGACCGGTCTCGACAAGGGACCAGAAGAGCCGCGAGCCCTCGTGGTCCCCGAGGATCTGCGCGACCAGCGAGGCCTCGTAGCGACGCGGATCGAGACGATCCACGGCGGGCATCTGCATGACGCCGTAGGCGGCGGAGAGACCCGGCCGACGCAGGGTGAAGTCGCCCGCACCCAGATCGAGAGGGGGGTGTTCGCGAACGGCGCCGGACGGAGACCACGACGCACAGGTCTCGCCGACCTTCTCCCGCAGCGCCGCGAAGTCGATGTTGCCGGCGGCGGCGATCGCGACCGAGTCGCTGGCGTAGCGATTTCCGAAGTACTGCTTCATCGTCTCGACGGGCAGTTTCGAGATCGTCTCGGTCGTGCCGAGCACACGGAAGCCGAGCGGGTGGTTCCTGAAGTAACGCTCTCCCGCCTCCTCCATCAGCACCCAGAAGGGCTGGTCGGCGTACATCGCGATCTCTTCGAGGATGACGCCTCGCTC
>Ga0075475_10001274_pt1 | contig 12439 bp, 12 predicted proteins | sample DEB08_DNA_10_FD_76342 | JGI IMG/M metagenome (GOLD analysis project Ga0075475, IMG submission 76342) | Aqueous microbial communities from the Delaware River and Bay under freshwater to marine salinity gradient to study organic matter... | ecosystem: Environmental > Aquatic > Marine > Coastal ... | reverse complement strand
TAGACCGAGACCCTAGAGAAAAGTACAATGGCTTTGTAATCACTATAGAAGGTCCTAGATCAACAGGTCAGTGGACTGTTACCAACTTAGAGGGAATGCAACTTGTTTCCGCTATTATGGAGAGCATGAGTAATGGATAAATATGTAATTGGAACCATCGTAGGTACAGCTTTGCTCAGTATCTTCAAAAATAAATCTGGTGGAAAATCAGAAGAATTCGATCCATACTACATCGCTGATACATTGGTTGAGTTTTCAGATGTTTATGACGATGAGATGATCAGAGACATGATTGAACAAAAATATCCTACCTTTCAAGCAGAAAAAGTATACAAAGCATTCAAAGAGAAGAAAGAAAAAAGACAGCAATTGCAAGATCGTTTGGATCTCGATAGAGAAACGATAGAAGATGCTTTGGATGGAAAACTTCCATACTTAGGTGATGGAAGAAACAGAACAGCCTATATCACTGCTCAAGGTCAAGTTGTTAAAATACCAAAGAGCATGAGAATAGAAGACGTTAATGAATACATTGAAGGTGGCAATTCAATGGATTGGATGCATAACGCCTTTCCTAGAAAGCCTCACGATCTTGATATAGGGTTTCCAACAAGAACATATACAAACACAAAAAACTTTAGTCGAGACCACAACGACAGAGTGGATTTTCAACAAAAGGTTCCAGGAGAAACTATTGTTGGTGCTAGGAAGTTGTTAAAAGAAAGAAATAGCCCTATTTTTGTAGAAAAAGCAAAAGAACAAATGAAGACAATATTGGAAAACCAACATCTTCTTTTCAAACCATTTCAACAAGCTGCAAGAATGGCTTCGTATAAGTACGCAGTTGATGGTAATAGAGGCAATTTCATCTTACAACCAAATGGTGAGATTAAAATCATAGATGCGAATCTAAATCTATCAGGTCATGAAAATAGACCTCCAGAAGAACTTATGCTGTTTAATATGGGGCAGGTCTGGGAAGCAATATTTTATGAACCAAGTTATATGGAAGTAGAATTCGATGCGGAAATGGTAGAAGAATTCAAAGCACTTGCTTTATCTATAATCCATCAGTATGGATTGGAAAATGAAACTTCTCGTTATATGGATAGATTCAATAAATGGACAGGAAAACCAAAAGGCTCTGCTACTAGACTTATATTTAAGCATAGAATTACTTGCTATGTGAAAATCAGAAACTTCAAAATGATACAACTTTTAACCAACAATAGCTTACATTCAGAAAAAGAAATAAAGCACCAAACAGGAGTTGCAGGCTACCACCATACAACCTATAGAGGCGTACAGTTTAACAACTCTAATGACAAAAATGTAGAATCGTTGATCGTTTGGTTTAAAGCTAGTTATCCTCACAATGATGTATGGTTTGACATTACATTTTATTCATTCTCTCCAAAGATAGAAGTCGCAGAAGGTGATCATGGAATGGCTCCTAAAATATGGGAAATGATTAGAAGATCGATACCAAGCATTTGGGATGGTTCAAATAAAATGACAAGCTGGTGGCAAGGCTTATCTACTCACAGACCAAAAGTAGCAGCTGCATTTTGGGATGGACCTCTTCCTTCACTTCACTCTTATCCTGACAGAGGTCGTGGTGTTCAAACTGTTTCGAAAGAATCAAAAAGAAGAAAACAAGAGTATGGTGACTATTATATGGAACTTGATACAAATCGAACTTCATTCAGTAATAATACTTTTGAATGGAGTACATGCTATTACGGTACATCAACAGGTATTCCAATGGCATTGAAAAATGATGGAACGATTGTTCCTGCAAACGCCCTTTCTAGTCGTCCAAAGTTGCGGAAGAGATAATATTTGAAGGTCCGATCTTCTTATCAAGTATAAACTTGGTTGTTCTCACTTCTTCTCCAAAAAGATATACCGTTGCCTTGTATGAAAATGATTTAGATACTTGATACGCCCTTATGATCTCTATTGGTGGTGTTCTCCAGTCAAAACACATCACAGAATGCTCTTCAGACCAATAACTGATGATAAACTCTGTATTGTTCATAACAACTTGGTAGTCTTTTTCGTAATCTTTGTACTGTTCCAGTTCAATATCATCACCTTTCTTTACATAGAAAGAGCCAAGAATACCCTCTATAAGTTGAACCCTCATCGTCTTTGATCCAGGAGAGTGTGGCTTGTGTATTTGAATATCCATAGAGTCTGAATAATCTGTTTTCAATCCAAGTTTATCAAATCGATACATCACACCACCACGATTGATGCCAGCCCAATCGAACATCGGCTTACCACGTCTTGTAGTGATTGCTATGTTTGGAAACCAGAACGCTTCTTCATTCGGTTCCCAAAACCAACAACGATTGTTGTGAGCTAAAATAGCCCAAACTTGCCAAGAACTCAGATTTTGAGATGTGGTAAGCATTGGAACCCAAACAACATGAACAGATACACTTCTATACGATTCTGTTCTTTTCTCAAAGTCCTCCATATCTTGTGGAGACTTTTGTATTTCAATCGCATACTTCTTCCCAAAACTTTCAACATATATATCAGCTCTTCTTCTTCCGTTTGGTGTTTCAATCGGATGCTCAAGATGGCACGTCATACCCAAATCCCTACACCAGTTGTAGATCAATATCTTTGCACGAAGATGTTCTTTTGATTCTGGTTTTGCATTCGGACATTCGGTTGTGCTTTTATGTGAAAAATGGTGTGTTATCACCTGACCTTTCTTCAATACAACTTCTTCATTGCATTCAGGACAAAAATACTGATGACCTTTTTTTGCTTCCGTTGCAATTACACCAGATTTATCTTTAATAGCAATCAACATAATGTATATCTCCTATCTATTATATATTCATAGAACTATAACAAAGTTTATCAATGTAGGCTATTATAGATACAGAATAAAAACGATAAGAAGGATATCTAAAATGAATAAAGGTTTATTGTATGGACTTGGTTCCTTAGCTGCATTGATGGTCGCAAAAAACAGAACTTCAGGCTCTCGAAATGAAAGCACTTCTGATATATGCAATTCCTGTCTTACAGGTGAAGGTGCTGAATACTCTGCAAAAGACCTTTACGACATTATGAACGAATGTGGATACTATCTGCCTCAAGCAGCACAGGTATTTGAAGAACTTATTCAAGAAGCCATAGAAGAAAGTGAAGGCTTCGGCTCTTTTTCTAAAGTAAGCATTACAATGGACTCTGTCTTGGATCAAGCTGTTCGCTCTGGCACAATAAAATCAGAAATGGCTGCCAATTTTAAATCTTTATATGACAAGAAACTGGATGCAGAACAAAAGAAAGTCGTCAGGGGTTTAATCGTCAAACTTAACGATAAGCCATTTCAAGTGCAAGTTCTTTTCTCTATCGGTATCGATGTAAAAACAACATTAAAAAGCATCATAGAACTTGTTAAGGCTGTTGGAAGCAGAACATTTATCAATCGATATCTACAGAGAACGGCATTTATTATCGATCAAAAGCAACAAGAAACACCTTTGTTCAAAAACGCAGACATGTGGAAAAGACAATGGGTTTGTGATCGAATATCTGATATATCTGATAAACTTGTAGCAAAAGGATTTATATCCGTTCAAAGTCAAGACGTTCTTGAAGATAAAATGATGAGCAAACAAGAGGAGAAATTGTTGTCGAAAAGACAACAAGAAGCCAAAAATTTAGAGATAGAAACGATTATTGATGAACAAGCAAAGCGACTTGATAAACTTGGATTGGACTTAAACAGAGAAAGAATCAAGTTCAAAAAAACCACAACAGGTAAAATCTTGAAAGATAAGCCTTTAGAAACATTTGAGCGATTGGAAAAACTTGCTGATGTGGTATGGTTTATTGAAATGGCTACACAATGTGGTGTTCGCTCTCAAAAAGATCTCTTCTATACATTTCCACAAGAAACAGTTTTCTCTAGAAAAATCAATTCTTTAAGTGCTTTCGACCAAATTGGCTACAAGCTACATCTACCTGTTTTGACAAAAGAAAATATTGCACAGCAATTTCCAAATGTATCCAATGAGTTGGGTGAAGAAGTTATAAATGAACTCATAGAAAAGGGGAAGGTTGTATTTGATGACGATCTGCATAAACCTTATGTTTACTTCTATAAACAAAATAGAACGACAAAAAAAGGAGAAAATGGAGAGAAAGATGAAATCATAAAGACAACTACCAATGAACAAGTGACCTTGTGCTTCTATTCTTACGCTTCTGGTTCAATGAAGCCAAAAAGAACACCTGTTTTTACAAAAACATCCAAGATGAATACAATCTCGTTCTCTATACCTGCTGGACCTCCATTTGCAGGTGGATCTTGTCTTTCAGCTGCAACAAGCAAAATGGCAGCAAACCCTTCTTTTGGGGTAAATGATCTTACTTACGTTTGCCAAAAGTGCTATGCGTTAAAGAATAGATACCAAATGCTAGAATATGTTTTTTCTTCCGCTCCAAGAATGAACTGGATTACTTCTACAATTACTGACGAAAGAAACCAAATATACTACTTTGGTGCTCTAATGGCTTTGGCTATTGAGTCTTATTGTAGATATACTTATGAAAACGGCAGGGATATACTTGAAATAGGCTTTATAGAATCTGATCGAATTAAGTATAGATCTTCAAAAACAACATATTCTCATGTTGAGCCTTGCGATATTACGCCAAACATCAACAAGATACTTCCTCAGCAACAAAAAGGCATGTACAATTCTCAATATTGGATTGATTTCTCAAAAACAAATGATATTGCTGGCTACTTTAGAATACATGACTCTGGTGACTTCTCAATCGCTACAAATCCTACAACCACAAAACATTACATACAAAGTTGGGGACTTATTGCAAGTTGTTTTCCACAAGTTAAATTTTGGGCTCCAACAAGACTTTGGAGTAAGAAGTATGTTTCTGAAGATGAAATCAATGATCAAAATGCAAAAATTGTTTCACAGAAAATAAAGTTGTTTAAGCAGCAGTTAAAAAAACAACTCACACCACAAATATTCAAATCATTAAGAACGCAGAAAGCATTGATAGAGGCTCAGGGCGAAAAGTCTTTGAGCAATACATATTTGGATGTGTTCCAAGCTGTTTGTGAAGACAATCCGAACCTAATTATAAGACCATCAGGCTTAACTGTCATATCTCCATTCAACAACAATTTCATTGGAATACCAGAAGTGTATCTGTTTAACCCTAAGTACAAAAATATCTCAGCTGGCTCTGGTGTAAATGCTGTATTTGTAAAGAACAAGAATGGAACGGACTTTACTCCTGCAGCATACAAATATATAGGAACAGATGAAGCCTATACAAATTATAAGAAAAATGGTGGGCAAGACTCTAAAGATAGTTTCAAAGGTAAGATAAAATCATTTTTAGCACGTTATTTTGGTGCTTTATATGGAAAAACTTCTTTTGATGAGCTTCCAAAGAAATGTTACACACCTATTTTTTCACAAAGCAAAATATCAGTAAGACAACAGACCCCATCGAATCCGTTAAAAGACGTTGTTCAACAATGTCCTGTTGATACAAAAACAGATGATATGGGTAATGAAATATCTTCTGCAAGTTCTTGCATGAGTTCCAGCTGTAGGTTCTGTTGGCTTGCTAAAAATAACTGTGTCACTTATGGAGAGCACTAATGAGCGATAACGAAGATTTTAGAGAAGATTTGATCATGCTATTGGTCAATGGAATGCGTATAGACTGGATGCATTTCAGAGATGTGTTAGAAATCATTGATTTTGCAAGTGATTTAAAAGATCATTACATGAAGGATGAAAAACTCACACATCTATTCTTTTGGAATAATGAGCATGTTATTCTACACGAAGAAAAAGGTATTGAGTCTACATTTGCAGTTATTATCGATGGAGAATCTGTTCAATTCAGAACAGCCGATGGAACAATAGACAATCATAAGAACGCAGGAAGAATATTGATGTCTACTGTAGCATTTATCCATACCAAACTAGAAGAAAATGGTCTCGTTGATTCAACAGAGCCTATTGAGAAAAAGAACTTAGAAAAATACTCGGACAAAAATATAGAAGAAGATGAAGAATCCAGCTCTGATTCCGATTCTGATTCCGACTTTGAATGGATTTAAGAGGTATATGGACATGGCAAAAACATTTTATCTGCACAGAACTGAGGACGAAAGTGGCATCTCAGGAACAGGTCGTATTGCCCAGGGGATAATATTCGACAATGGCAAAGTTGCAATGACTTGGCTAAGTGAACACCCCAGCGTAACAGTATATGACAACATTGGAGAAGTAAAGGCTATTCATGGTCACGAAGGAAAAACAGAAGTTATGATGGAACAAGATTGGAAGAGATCTTTCAACGAAGTAAAATCAGCTCTGTCATCTATTTCTATTCTAGACATCACTTGCGACAGACTTCCTGTTGAATCAGAAGTAACAAAGCAACTCTTGAAAAAGAATATGGAAGACTAGAATGAACAAGTATACACTAGGAACCATCGTTGGAGCTGCTTTACTTGGATTGGCTAAGGCTAAGTCTGGTGCTTCTGCTCGTTTAAAAACAGAAAATGTTTATGAAATACAATTTGAAGACGTAATAGTACGTATGCCCTACGATGCTATGGCTGGAATCGTTGAATGCATAGCAAGTATGCTCAAAGAACAAGTAAATGTTGCTTTTTTTGGTGTGTACAACGATGGATCTGGTGGACCAAGAAATAGAAATGAAGAACTGTTTCAAATGTTCAAGCCCACAAAAGTCACCGTAAATGTAGAAGATACAGGAAACTACGAGGTAGATGAAGACCAAGATATTGAAGATTCCTTTGAAGAAATCTCTGAACAAGACTCCGAAGAAAGGGAAGAACGATATGAAGAGTATTGGAACAATGAATGGGAAGACAGGAGAGATATACTATGTCGATTAAACATTTCATTCACAATTGAAACCCCCAAAAACTTGTCTGCAATGGACGAAGACAATGAACATTACGATGATGCTTTATACGATGAAGCCAGAGAAATGTTAAAAGCCCTTATAAATAATGTAGCTTGCTACCCTGCATCATTGAGTGCTGATGAATCCTATGATCGATTTTCTGAATTTAGCAAAAATATATTAATCTGGGATGCTGCGACACAAAGTTGGAAGCCTTATGCTCAACCTCAATCTACCATACCGAAATTAAGGAAAAAGTAATGAATAAGTACACACTTGGAACCATTCTTGGAACTGCTTTACTTGGTTTAGCCAAAAGAAAAGGCAATAAAAACACTCGACTGGGAAGAAAAATAGTAACAGAGTATAAAATAAGACAAAACTATGGACAGTCTTGTTCTTTTGATGATGACTTTATGCCAGAAGAAGAAAGAACCATTGGTTTCGACTGGGATCAGGGAGGGCTTTTAGAAGATGGTGACGAAGGTTATGATGAGAATCATGATTGGGATAATATTACAGATAAAATAGAAGCTAGAATAAACGAGATAAGCGGAGAAATAGACTGGAGTGATGTTTTTAGGGAATTCAGACCTAACAAACATGAAAAATACGAAATCTATTATGATGGATATATAGACAATATTCATGAGTATCTTGAATACAATGATGAGCACCTTGAAAAAATAGATGAATTCAAAGCAATTGTAACTGGTTATCCTAGTGCTGGGAACTTAGGATTCATATATACGCATACCGTAATGCCTGGAGAACAACAAGTAGCCCCACCCAAAACATTTGAAGAAGTTTGGGATTTGGCAAACAGCATATATGAAAAAATAGAGAACGAATTCCGCTACAAAGGTATCATATTACACAGTAGAACCTATGATTATGATGGTCATTGGACTGAATCTCTATATGATGCAGAAGGTCATGGAATCGATGTTAGAGAAACTATTTATCTCTTAACCGAAGATGGATGGGTTCCTTATGAAAAGCCGAAGAGTACATATCCAAAACTGAGAACACGATGATGTCTATAAGCAAATATGCACTGGGAACCATTGTTGGAACTGCTTTACTTCCTTTGTTAAAAGGCAAAGGCTCTAAATCTAAAATAGGGATTGGAAAGAAATTGGTTTCTACAATTATTAATACACTTTATTTGACTCCTGACCAAGTTGAAGCTTATCACGAAGCTGTACAAGATCATCCAAACTTGTTTCATCAAATCGAAATGAAGATTAAACAATATATTGTAAATCAAGACAGTTCCTACGATGATATTATTGTTGAGATCGAATTCGAAGAAGTAGATCCAGATGAAAACCTATACAATATTTGTATTTACCTAAAAACCTTCCAATTCTTCGATCCATCAAAAATATCTCATATGGGTAAATCTACAAGAATAATGAAAAGAGCGTACTCTGAGAAAAAATTGTCAGAAGCATTAGCAATAATCCCACTGGAGCAGTTTTTAGAATTTGATTTTATAGATGATGGAGCTGATACAGATTCTTTTTTCGTAGACCAATTGTACATATCAACAAATGAAGACGAATGGTCTCTTTATGAACCTAAGAACATTAAAACAAATTTAAGGAGGCGGTAATGAACAAGTATACACTAGGAACTATTGTCGGATCTGCCTTATTGGGTTTGGCAAAATCTAAGTCTGGTGGAAGAAACGATAAACAAAAAGAACGCACATTCTTGAAACTTCAAAGGGTTCTTCCTGCCATCTTGAACGCATATCCATTCAAAGACATTTATATCGTTGAAGATACCAATGAAGTATTTATGAAGGCTAAAGTAAAGAATATTGGTCGGTATGCTTTAAGAAGAGAGTATAGAGAAGAACCGATCATACACTATTTTAGAATGGATGTTTCTGAAAAGCTGTACAACACCAATGATGAAGACCTCAAAAAAGTAGTAAATGGAAATATGTATCTTCTACCCTCAACTGGTGGAGTACCACAAGACAAAACAGGTCGAATATGGTCTGTTAAGAAAAATAAGTTTATTCCATTGTCATCTGTTGCACCAGAGCCTTATGCATACTGTGACCAACCTACACAAAACTTAGATTATTCTGATGGACCAGCGTTTATATCGTTTGGTGACAATCTTCCACCTTTATTTATGTCTCATGGTCTTTCCAATCCAGAAAAACTAGACAAACTTATGGAGTGTGGTGGATTTATTACACCATCTATTGCACTTACTTGGCGTGTTCCAGCTGCTTATCCAAATATTACATTCTTATTTAGCACTAAAATATTAGATAAAGCTCTCGGCAGGGGAAGAACCAATCTATACCTATATAATACAGATACCTGGACACCAACAGTAAGTATGGTTATTGAAAACCAAAAGTTGATCAATGAACAAAGACGTGGTGAAATATCAAATCGTGTAGACAACCGACAGTTCTTTACACAGAACGATCCGATGGATTATGATCCAGAAGAAATGATCGCTATAGATGCTTGGAGAAACGGTGCAAGACAAATCACCAGCTTAAAGCAACTGAAGTCAAACTACAAAACCTTATTGAATCATCATTCAAAAAATGGAAATCCATACGAATACAAAACCAGGGATGAACGGTTTGAATATGCCCAGTCTGTTGGTGGTGACTATATGGCAAGATATCCATATATGGAGATTAAATCTACAGAATTCATTTCTCTAACCAGTCCTGTTGCAATTGTTTATATAGATATCTTTGAAGACAAGATACAAGAATACGTGTCCAAAACAGACTATCAAGGCTTTCTCGTTCCTTTCTCGGTTAATGACCCTGAAGACCCTATGGAAATTGCTCAAAAAGCAACTGAAGCCATTCTAAACCTAAAAGAAAACCCTGAACGCTACAGAAATGGCTTAGGAGATTTGCGAAATTGGTCTGAAGATAAATTGGATCTAACGTTGAATATGCAATACGAGAAAACAGCTCGAAGAGCAAACGATAATCGTCATCCCAGAAGAATCAACAAATATCACATTCCAAGTTTCTTTTCTGATCCATTAAAGATGGCACTTAGGAGAAAAGACCCAGAACTCAAACAAATAGAATCCGTTCGAGAAAAGGAAAGAAAAATAAAAATCTTGAAACAACAGATGCAACAGGAAAACAATGCTGAAGGCTTAGAAGTTGTTGGATACATGCTCGAAGAATTAAAAAACAAAGAAAGTTTTGTTCTTTCTCAACAAGAAGTAGGCTATTTTAATGAGGTGCTTGGTAAAAACTTCCCTGTTGGAGAAGTTATAACTTTTTAAGGATCTACAATGAAATACGCTTTAGGAACAATCGTTGGAACTGCTTTACTTGGTTTGGCTAAGAAGCACTCTGGATCTTCTGTAAAGCTAAAAACTATGTATGAAGCAGAATACCGTTTTAGTCAAGGTGATTTTTCCATAAATACCAATGACTTCCCTCTTGATATGTCAGATTACATACTCGAATACGATCAAGATGGTGATGTTACATCCGAATCCGAAGACATTATTGGTTCATTAAATGATTCCATAAGGTCTTTTTTAACAGACATACAATATGATGAGGAATACGATACACTTGTAGAAAGGCGTTTTGGTCTTCGAGATGAAGAGGAAGTTTCTGTTTACATAAGCGAGGAGGACGATGCGAATTACCAATATCTAAGTCATAATCCTCCACCGTACTTCGTTGATGAAAATGGTAAAGTAAAGCATTGGATGATAGAACTTCGCTTCACATATAAGGTTGATACTTTTGACAAAAACCAAATCAGAACACTTGCGGAAGTTGAAGACAGATTCAGAGAGGTGTCTCTAGCAATTCAAAATCTCCTCAAATCTAAGTTCAAAGTCACATTGATAGACAGATGGGGATCACAAATAATGTTAGATAGTGATGAAACCGATATGACTCTTATGGTTCAAAACAAAGAAGGTCGTTGGGTTCCTTATAGAAAGCCTAAATCAAACTCCTCAAAGTTGAGGAAACGATAATGAATAAAACAGCATTAGGTACAATTGTTGGTTTGACTCTATTGCCCTTTCTACATAGAAAGCGTGGTGGTGCAAATATGTATAATGTATCTGGTCTGGAATTCTGGGGAGAGTCTGAAATCAAGCTGAGAAACGAATTCGTCAAAGATATGGTCGATAGGGTTCATACGGAAATTAAGCCCATAAAAATGACAGAAGTTGATGCACCTATTCTTACTCCGAACAACAAAGTATCTAAAGAATATAAGGATAAAGATAAGTTTACCACTTCAGATAAACTGACCCTTAGACCACAGATTGCTCCTGGAACCTATGCGATGGCAACCAAAATTATCCAGAGCGGTAGAAAACCTCCATTTGCGATCTGGCAACATGGTAAAGTATTCCACAAAGAATCTTCAAGTAAAAGAAAGAATATGACACTAAAAGAAATGTATCAGCTGACATTTCAAATCTTTTACACTGAAGACCACCCTAAAATATCATCAACCAATTTAATAAAGGCAGTAAAAGATGAAATCCAAGACTTCGTTGGGCGTTGTAGAGTATCTGATGCTCAGTTTTTTAGTCATTCAAAATGGACTAAGACAATCGAAAGAAGTGCCAATGGTATGGCACTTGCGACCATTTCAGAGAGACACGACTTCAATACCAAACATAACAAAAATGATATAACTGTTCTTGAAATATCTATTTGTACAGATCGAATCGTATACAATCATCAAAAATGGAAGGGGAAAAGATGAAAACTTCGATTGCTACAATACTTGGTACAGCTGCATTGGGCTTGGCAACGAGAAAACGCAGAGCACCTCTACGCTTAAAAAAGGAAGAATCTGTTGAAGTGTCTTTGATTTTTGTCTTAACGATACCCATTCATTCTGAATTTTGTGTATATGACGATACAGATAAGGTCGATGAATTAACTTTAGAAATCATGAACAATGTAACCGAAGAAGCAACAGGTATTGATATTGGAGAAATTACATTTGAAAACGAAACAAGAAATACAGATCTAATGCTGATAAATGGAAGAATAAATTTGGGAGATGTACTCAAAAGTACAACAATGATCGACCTCTATAAAATCCTTGAAGATAAATTATCTGTATTCATTAGTCATCTAAGTCAATTTGCCGATGTCAAAGGCTCGAAAAAAAAGATTAAAGTATCAAGTGACCAATTGGAACGTGATAAGATTTTTGTAAATAAAAATGACACTATAGAACAGATATACACCAACCTTCTATGGTTTCAAATAAATACATTCTTAAAATCAAGAAAACCCATGAGAGAATTTGACATAGAGATGTCTCAATCGAAAGATGTTTTGGTCAATGTTGACACAGGTGAGATATATGAACCACCTAAGCCACCAGAAACAAAATTGAGGAAACGATAATGTCATATTCCACAATCGCTACAATACTTGGTACAGCTGCACTGGGTTTGTTGAAAAAACAAACAGGCTCTCATACTC
>Ga0075475_10001271_pt1 | contig 12452 bp, 7 predicted proteins | sample DEB08_DNA_10_FD_76342 | JGI IMG/M metagenome (GOLD analysis project Ga0075475, IMG submission 76342) | Aqueous microbial communities from the Delaware River and Bay under freshwater to marine salinity gradient to study organic matter... | ecosystem: Environmental > Aquatic > Marine > Coastal ... | reverse complement strand
TCGACCCAGCCCGCGGCCGCGAGTTCGCGCCTCGCCGCTTCGGGATCGAAGCCGAGTCCCTGCGGGATCTCGTAGTCGGGGATCACCCCCGGGGGGATGAGCGACTGCGCCGTCGGCTCTCGAAGGCGCGTGACCCGCTCGACCAGCACGTCCCGATCGGTCGCGAGCGTGAACGCCCGTCGCACCGCCGGATCGGCGAAGGGATTGAACCGACCGCCGTCGAGTTCCGGTCGGCAGTTGAAGTGGAAGAAGTCCGTTCCGAAGGTGCCGACGGCGTGGATGTCCCGACGCTCGCCCGCGGCGGGATCCGGCAGCGCGGCGAGCGCCTCGTCGGGCGACGACTCGACGAGTCCGCGTTCCCATGCCGCAGCGTGATTCTCCAGATAGGCGGCACGCTGTTCGAGCAGATCGGTGCGATATCCGACGGTGACGTCGCTGAGCCAGTCGAACTCGCCGCTGACGTAGGCCAGCACCGCCGTCGACGGGTCCTCGACGACCACCGCCTCGATCGAATCGCTGTGGATGCGATCGGGATCGCGGTAGTGCGGATTTCGTTCGAGCCGGAGGTCGCGCTTGTGACGCCTTCTCGCCAGCACGTACGGACCGTTGGAAACGAGCGTGCCCGCGGCGGTCCATCCCGGATCCTCGATGCGGCGCCCGGTGTCGACGTCGAGACGAGTGTGCGCATCCAGCGTCGCCCGATGCACCGGACTGCAGATGGGGAATCCCATCAGGTTGAGCAGGTGGGGAACGGGACGCGAGAGCCGAAGTTCGAAGGTCCGCTCGTCGGGACAGGCGATGCCGACGTCGGCGTCGAACCGGGCTTCGGTCTCCGCCCAGAGGGCGGCGGCGGCATCCTCGTCGCGAACGTCGCGATCGGCGTACTCCGCGAGACGTCGCATCCGCCATTCGAGGAACTCCGGAGTTCCGTCGATCGCCATCAGCAGTCCCGAGTAGTCCGCCGCCGTGTCGGGCAGCAGCGCCCTCAGGAGACCGGCGCGGACGTCGAGGCTCGAGACCGGGTCGCCGTTGCTCCAGCGGGCCGCGGGATCGATCTCGAAGGTCCAGCGCAGTCCGTCGTCGCTTGCCCGCCAACTCCGGGCGACGGCGGGAAGCGGACGGCCGGTGTCGGGATCGCTGCGGACGAGGCCCTCGTACAAGCCTCGGGCGAGGCGGATGTCCTGCTGGTAGGTCATCCGCTGGGGATCGAGCGTGAAGCAGTCGGAGGCCTGAGCGAAGACCACCTCGGCGCGAGGGCGGACGTCCTCCAGCGCGATCGAGACCGCGAGCAGTCCACCCAGAATCGCCACGATGCCGATCGCGATCCGCACGGCGCGAGTGTACGGCGACCGGAGGATCGATCGCCGCTTCGGGCCTCCGGAATCAGTTGCGGGTCAGGTTCGCAAGCACTTCGGCCTGTTGGGCGGTCTTCTCGAAGGTCGGCCGCATGGAAGCGGGCGCGGTGTCGAGACCGCTGCGGGCCGCCTGCTCGGCCGAAGCGAAGACCGGCCCGAACTGGCGGGCGAACTCGGCCCGTTCGCGGGCACTCATCCGGACCAGTTGATTCCGAAGCTCCAGCAGCGAGCGATAGACCGCCTCGACGAGTTCGGGCGACCCCTTCATCCGAGAGACGGCCCCTTCGAGCGTCGAGACCTGGCTCCGACGCGCCAGCGCCACCGAGGCGGCGGGGGCGTTGGGCAGTCTGGCGATCGAGTCGAGGGCCTCCATCGACTGGAGAAGGATCATCCACTCGGTCTCCGCCGCCGCCATCGAGGCGATTCGTCGGGTGGTCCCGTCGAGCTGCGCGGGGTTCAGCTCGGCATCGACGATCGCGGAGGCGAGGAGGCCCGCCGCGACGAGTCGCTTGGAGAGATTCGCCTCGCGATCCGGATCGGCGTGGTCGAGGACGACCGTGACCGCATCGGGTGTCCGAAGGAACCGGACCGCCTGCATCGCGTTGATCGCCCGGAAGGTGTCGTCCCCCGAGATCGACGACTGGAGTTCGGAGATGACCGCTTCTCCGTAGGCCCGTCGGAAGATCGGGGTCGCCGAAGGCGAGCGTGCCACGCTGATCAGCTCGGCGCGAGCCTCGTTGACCTCCGCCGGCGTCCCGTTGGCGATCCGATCCCCCCAGGTGGAGGCGAACGACCTGACGGTCTCGAGGTCTCCCTGATCGAGCGAACGACTCGCCGAGACGATTCGCGAAGGGAGATCGTTGGTCCGCTGGGCGAGGGCCTGCGCCGTGGGTGCGGCGAGGATGCAGCCGAGAATGATGCCAGCGAGGGAGTGGTGCACCGGGATATGGTCTCGTCGACGAGGGACCTTCGTGAACTCGGATGGATCGCCCGCAGGCGAACCTGTGCGGCGTGAACTCCTCTGCCGGTGGGACTGTACGGCGTGAAGGCGGAGTCGTGGAAATCCCGACCGCCGCACGCGCCGAGAGCCTCCAAATCGCCTTTTGCCCAGCATGCGGAGGAACGGCGGACGGTATCGGTCGCCTTGGGCAGTGTCAACGCTCCGGAGCACACGGCGAGCCCGTCGCGATCTGAAGTTGAAGGCGAGAATCGCCAGTGGAACCCCCGTCATCGCCGACGAACGGGAATCCCGAGGAACCCCATGCCGACCTGCCCGATCAGACGACATCGCCGCCTCCCAACCGGGCCGACCCTGTGCCTTCTCTTGGCCCTTGGGACCGCACCCGGAGTGCTGGCCCAGGAACCGGCCCAGAACCCGGTCCAGAATCCGGCGGACCAGGTGTCGGCACCGGCGGCGACCGCCCCCACGGATCGCCTCGTCCAGGCGGGTCGGGTGCAGCTTGCCCGCCTGCTCGCCGGCAGTGCCATAGACCTCCTCCAGCTCCCGGAGCCCACGAGCGACGACTACCGCGTGGCGGTGACGCTCTCGGAGTGGGCGACCGAACTCGACCCGGACTGGGAGGACGGTTGGCGTGTTCTCCTGCGAATCGCCGCCGCGGCCGAGGGCATCGACGACCGGACCGCCGACCGGATGAGGAAGGCGCTGTCGGCGATCGTGCGCCTGGATCCCCGCGACGAGGTCGCGCGGCTTCGACTGTTGAGCCTCGCGGTCGAACGCTTCGACACCGTCGAGGAGCGGCTCGCCGCCTACGACCGGCTGCTGGAGCGTTCGAACCTCTCGAAGCTGGGCACTGCGGTGGCGGCCCGACTCGCGTACGAGTCGGCGATGCTGCTCTATCGAAGCGGAGACATCGAGGGATTCGCCGAACGCCTTGCCGAGTCGGTGGCGCTCGATCCCTCCTACCCGCCGGCCACGGAGATGGCCGCCGGCTTCCTGCGGCACAACCTCGACGATCCGGTGGGCGAGGTCGAGCTCTTCGCCACGGCCGCACTGGCCAACCCGTCGAACCTGCTTCCGCTGAAGACGCTCGCCTCGATCGCCCTCGGCAACGGGGCCTATCGAGCCGCGGCCCGTCTGTACGGCCTTCTCGTCGAACTCGAGCCGATCTCCTCGGAGGAGTCGGCCGAGGCGACCGCCGGTCTGGCCCTCGCTCGATGGGCGTTGGGCGAGGCGGCGGCGGCGGTCGACCTGATCGATGCCCGTCAGGACACGCTCGATCAGATGACCCGGGACGAGGCGCGACGTCGAGATCCGGCGCTGGGCCCACTGGAGTCCGAGCAGATTCGAGCCCGGCCGAATCGGCAACTCGCCGCCGTGAAGGCGGTCATCCAGCGAAGCCGCGGCAGCGCCGAGGCCGATGCGGCCCTGGCGGTGGCGATGGTGGCGTTGCGGGCCGAGGCGGATCGGGTCATGAAGTCGTCCGAGGCCGACGAAGACCGTTCGCGGCGCCTTGGCATGCTGGCGATCGATGGAACGAGTCTCGTGCTTTGGCTTGGCGAGGACGTCGATGCATCGCGGCGAATGATCGACGAGTTGGCCGCGGTCCTGACGCTCTCCGAGGGCGCCGAGGGTCAGTTCACCGGCTGGATCGCCTTGCAGGAGGACGATTCGGCATCGGCGATCGAGGCGTTCGAGCCGATCGCCGACCAGTCCCCGCTGGCCGCCATCGGCCTCGCCGAGGCGATGGAGCGGAGCGGCCGAAGAAGCGATGCCGCTCGTCGACATCTCGCCACGGCACGCAGCATGCCCGGATCCATGCATGGGATCTGGGCCCGAGACCGGCTGGCGCGACTGCTCGAGCAGCCGGTACCCGCCTCGGAGGTCGCCGAGGCGATCGAGTCGATCGTCGGAGAGATCCCACGAACCTACGACCGACTCCTGCTCGATCGAGAGCGGGCGGTGGCGCTGACCCTCAGGCCACCCGCATCGGTCGTCGAGCCTCTTCAGCCGCTCATCGTGGAAGTGGAGGTCGCCAACCTCACCGATCTCCCGCTCGCGATCGACACGGTCGGACCGATCGAGCCGAATCTCGCCATTCTCGCGACCGCTCAGGTGCCTCAGATCCAGGGCACCGTGCAGGCGGATCCCATGGTTGTGCCGATCGGTCGGCGTCTCCGCCTCGAACCACGTGAGCGTGTCGTCGTGCCGATCGATCTGAATCTCGGGCCGGTGGGGGACGTCCTCGAACGGACCGCGATCTCCGGAGCCACCGTGCAGGCCCGAGTGCTCTCGAACTTTCGCCCCATCCCAGGCGGCGCCTTGCAACCGGGCATGCTCGGCGCGAAGGCGCAGGGTCCGCAGATGCGCGTCGACGGCATCCGCATCAGCAGTGGATGGCTCGACGACGCCGTGGCGGCGATTCGAACTCCCGACGAAGCGGGCGATCTGGTGCTGATCTCCCTGCTGGCCTCGGTCGGAGCGGCGACGGAGTCGAGTCTCGAGGCGATTCCCGAGGGCGAGTTCACCGCGATCGGCGAGATCTTCCCCACGATTCTGGCGGCGTGGCCGCTGCTCGGACCTGCCGGGCAGGGATGGCTGCTGGCGTCGCTGCCCGCCATGGACTCGGAGGGCCTCGATCGAATCGTGGCCGAAGCGAGACGCAGCGAGGATGTCCTGACGATCCTCGGGTACGTGTTGGGTCGGGTTCGATCGCCGGACGACCCGGTGCTTCTCGAGGCACTCGCCTCGGACGATCCTCGACTGCGGATCGTCGCCGAACTCGTCGCGTCTCGATTCGAACCGGCGGGCCGTCAGTCCACCCCTCGACCGCCGGCCGGGGCGCCATGACCGGTCTCTCGAGATCGCGGTGAGTTCCGTGGACGCCTCGTCGACACGAGGTCGGCGCCTGCTCCCCTCGCTGGTCGGGGCCGCCCTGCTGGTCGCCGCGGGAGTTGCGATCTACATGCAGCGGGACGCCCTGGTGGCGTCATGGACGGCGATCGAGGATCCACCGTTGTGGGCGATGCTGGCCCTGCCGCTCTCGACCCTCGCGTCGCTGGCGATCGGGACGATTCTGTTCGAACGTCTGCTCCGCGATGTGCCCGATCTCGATCGGCGCGATCTCGCAGCGCTGGTCGCGTCGTCGACGCTCTTCAACCTGCTGCCGCTGAAGGCCGGCCTGGTGGGTCGTACGGCATGGCAGCGTCGTCACCAGCAGGTGCCGATTCGTCGATCGGTGCTGGTGGCGGTCCAGTTGGCGACGCTCTCGCTCGCGGCGGTGGCGATCGCGGTCGCGGCGATCGCCGGATCCTCCGCGTCGGGACTGCCGTTGGTGGCGATCTGGGGACCGGTGACCGCGACCGCCTTCGCCATCGGTCTGGTGGGGCCGTCGGCCTGGCGACAGGGGCGGGTGTCGAGTGGCGGCGTGATGTTGGGATGGCGCCTTCTCGATGTGACGGTCTGGTCGGTCCGATTCGCCGCCGGATTCGCGATTGTGGGGATCGACCTCGCCCCGTCGTCGGCGATGGCCCTCGCCTGCGTGGCCGCGATCACGGGACTCGTGCCGATCGTGGGCACGACCCTCGGGGTGCGCGAATGGGTGGTGGCGCTGGTCGCCCCGGCGCTGGTCGGGATCGCCTGGGATCAGGCGCTCGCGGCGGAACTGCTCGCTCGCGGAGTCGAGGTGGCGACGGTGGCGGTCGCCGGGGGCGTCGGGACGTGGTGGTTGTGGCGTCGATCGTTCGCTTGGTCCGAAAGACCGATGGGCGAGGGTTCCGGTCCGTCGGCGTGACGTGTCCGGATCGACCTCGCCGCGTCTTGGATGCGGGCACGACCAGGTCCCACCGCAGGTATCCTTCCCGACCCATGGCTTCGGTCTGCTTCTACTTCCAGGTCCACCAGCCCTTCCGCATCCGGCGGTACTCGGTCTTCGACCGCGACCCGTTCTACTTCGACAACGAGGTCAACGAGCGGATCTGCCTGAAGGTCGCGGACAAGTGCTATCGCCCGGCGACGCGGATGATGCTCGACCTCATTCGTCGCCACGACAAGCGGTTCCGAATCTCCTACGCGATCACTTCGACGGCGCTGGAGCAGTTCGAACTGTGGGCTCCGGATCTGATCGACCTGTTCAAGGAGCTCGCCGACACCGGAGCGGTCGAGTTCGTCGCCGAGACCAGCCACCACTCGCTGAGCTTCCTGTACTCCCGTGAGGAGTTCGACGCCCAGGTCGCCGCGCACGAGGCGCGGCTCGCCAAGCTCTTCGGGGCGTCGCCGCGCACCTTCCGCAACACCGAGCTCATCTACTCCGACGAACTCGCCTCCCACATCGCGGCGCAGGGCCGCTACCGGGCGATCCTCTGCGAGGGCGTGGACTCGATCCTGACCTACCGCTCGCCCAACTACGTCTACCTCCCGCCGGGTGTGGGCGAAGACGGGCCGCGACTGCTGCTGAAGAACTACCGGCTTTCCGACGACATCGCCTTCCGGTTCTCCGATCGCAACTGGAAGGAGTGGCCGCTCGACGCCGGACGCTTCGCCAGATGGGTCAACCAGATCAACGGCGACGGCTTCGTCTGCAACCTGTTCATGGACTACGAGACCTTCGGCGAACACCAGTGGGCCGACACGGGGATCTTCGAGTTCCTCGACGCCTTGCCTGGAGCGGTCTACGACGCCAACCCTGGACAGAACGACTTCCAGATGCCCCGCGAGATCGTGGACCGGTACGCACCCGTCGGGACCTACGAGGTCCCGCGCTGGATCTCGTGGGCCGACACCGAGCGGGATCTGACCGCCTGGCTCGGCAACGCGATGCAGGAGCACGCCGCCAAGGAGCTCTATGCCCTCGAAGGTCCGGTCAAGGCGAAGCACGCCGCGGGCGACGAGCACATCCTCGAGGATTGGCGAAAGCTGACCACCAGCGACCACCTGTACTACATGTGCACCAAGTACTGGGCCGACGGCGACGTCCACAAGTACTTCAGCCCCTACGACAGCCCGTACGACGCGTACATCAACTTCATGAACGTGCTCGACAACGTGCGGGTCCGCGCGGGGGAAGCGGCCACCGGCGGAACGTCGGGGCGCGTGACCGCACCGTCACCCGCCGTTCAGACCCCGTAGAAGTCTCGGTACCACTCGATGAATCGGGCGACGCCCACCTCGACCGGCGTGTTCGGTCGGTAGCCGACGTCGCGTTCGAGATCGTCGCAGCTTGCGGTGGTGTCTGCGACGTCCTCGGGGCGGGCCGGCCGCATCAGGATCTTCGCCTTTCGCCCCAGGCATCCCTCGATCAGCTCGATGTAGCGGAGCAGCTCGACCGGCGATCCGCTGCCGATGTTGTAGATCCGCCATGGACTGCGACTGGTCGCCGGATCCGGAGAGGCGCCGCTCCAGTCGGGGTCTCCGTCGGGGATGCGATCGAGGACTCGGACGACGCCCTCCGCGATGTCGTCGATGTAGGTGAAGTCGCGGGTGTGTCGGCCGTGGTTGAAGACCTCGATCGGTTCGCCCTCGAGAATCCGCTTCGCGAAGATGAACAGCGCCATGTCCGGCCGACCCCATGGTCCGTAGACGCTGAAGAACCGCAGCCCGGTCGTCGGCAGTGCGAACAGGTTCGAGTAGGCGTGGGCGAACAGTTCGTTGGCCTTCTTGCTCGCCGCGTAGATCGTCAGCGGGTGGTCGACGGGGGCGTGCTCGGACGAGGGCAGGATCGTGTTCGCGCCGTAGACCGAACTGCTCGAGGCGTAGACCAGATGCCTGCAGCCGTGGTGCCGGCAGCCCTCGAGGATGTTCTGGAACCCCACCACGTTGCTCGTGACGTAGGCGTACGGGTTCTCGAGCGAGTACCGCACGCCGGCCTGGGCGGCGAGATGGACGACCCTGGGAAAGCGATGCTTCGCGAAGAGCGCCTCCATGCCGGCGCGGTCCGCGACGTCGAGCGTCTCGAGTGAGAATCCGGGCCGGGCCTCGAGTCGAGCAAGTCTTGCGAGCTTCAGATTGGGGTCGTAGTAGGCGTTGAGGTTGTCGACACCGATCACCGACTCGCCGCGATCGATCAGGCGATGGGCGACATGGGAGCCGATGAAGCCGGCGGCACCGGTGACGAGGATGGGAGCAGACATGGGTTCGGGTGGTTCGAAGGGTATCGCCTTTCGAGCGTCCTCCGGATGGCGGAGCGACGCGCTGCGAGTTCAGCATCCCCACCGCGAGCGCCACGCCTCGAAGGCCAGCACCCACCACAGGCGATCGGCGGACTTCGGCACGCCGCGGGCGAGGTCGTTCCGAAGGCGTGCAACCCCGTCGGGTCGAATCGGTCCTCCCGCGAGGCGTGCCGGGTCGAGGCGGTCCCGGATCGTCGCCGACATCGGCCCGTCGAGCCATCGCGTCATCGGGACCGCGAAGCCCATCTTCGGCTGGGTCGGCGGGGCGAGATCGAACCGCTCCGCCGCAAGGCGACGCAGCAGCGGCTTGGTGGTGGAGCCGTCGACCTTGAATCGGGTGGGCATCGACAGCAACAGCTCGACGAGGCGATGGTCGAGCAGCGGCGATCGCAACTCGAGGCCCGACGCCATGCTCGTCCGATCCGCCTTCACGAGGATGTCGTCGGGCAGGTAGGCGACGAGATCGTGCGCGATCATCCGCTCGACGAGGTCGGAATCGGGCGTGTCGCCCGGGCCGTCGGCCTCGAACGCCGTGGGGGGCGATTTCCAGTCCGAGGGAAGAAGGTCGTCTTCGCCGGGGCCCGGCGCCGCGAGACGTTCGTAGATCGCCCATGCATTCGGAGCGTCGAGCAGACTTGCGACCTGCCGTGCCCGTTCGCCAGGCCTTGCGGTGGCGAACCGAGCGGGCAACGCGGCCAAGACCGGGCCCAGCGCACGATCGACCGCTGCGATGGGCAGGCTCCCGAGCACCGTCTTCGCCGTGGTCCGAAGCGGCGCAGGGATCCTCGAGATCGCGCTCCAGAGGGCGGGCACCGCGCGGTACCGCTCGTAGCCGCCGAAGACCTCGTCGCCGCCGTCTCCGGTCAGGGCGACGGTGACCTCCTGCCGCGCGGCGCGGCAGATCTCGAGCATCGGCAACTGGGAACTGTCTGCGAAGGGCTCGTCGTGCACGTCGCCGAGGCGATCGAGCCAGGCGAGAGCCTGCTCGGGACCGAAGGCGATCTCGCGATGCTCGCTCCCGAGGGTCTCGGCGGCCCGCCGTGCCGAGGCGGACTCGTCGTAGCCCGACTCGCCGAACGCGATGGAGAAGGTCTTCGGCACCTCGCCGGCGGCGCGGCAGGCGCCGGCGACGGCGGTGGAGTCGACGCCGCCAGAGAGAAGCAGGCCCACCGGAACGTCCGCGAGCAGACGGAGCGAGGCGGCATCGACGGTCAGGCGTTCGATCTCGTCGAGAGCCTCGCGATCGTCGCCTTCGAAGGGGCCTTCACGTCCTCGACGCGCGGCGTCGGCGACGGACCACCAACGCTCGAACTCCGCCACCGGCCGTTCGCGCCGCAGATCGATCCGCATCAGTCCGCCGGGCGGCAGCTTTCGGATCGATCGGTGGATGGTGCGGGGCGCGGGGACGACGCCGCATTGGAAGTACGCCGCCACCGCCGACTCGTCGAGGTCGAACCGCATGCCGGGACAGGGGCGGAAGCCTCGCAGTTCGCTCGCGAAGCAGAGGGTCCGGTCCTGGAGCGCCCAGGGCTCGAATGGATCGTCGGGCGGAGGGGCAGATCCGGCGAGGCCGACGTGCATCGGCTTCTTGCCGAGGCGGTCGCGGACCAGCCACAACGTTCGGTCCCGCTCGTCCCAGGCCGCGATCGCGAACATCCCATTCAATCGGTCGAGCGACGCCCGCACGCCGTGCCGCTCGAACATCGCCAGCATCACCTCGGTGTCGGAGCGTCCGCGGAAGGCGACTCCTTCGGCGCGAAGCTCGTCCCGCAGGCGTGTGAAGTCGTAGATCTCGCCGTTGAGCATCGCGACGAAGCGGCCGCTCGAGGATCGCATCGGCTGGTCGCCGAGGTTCGAGAGGTCCTGCACGGCAAGGCGTCGGAATCCGAACGCAAGACGGGCCTTCGGCGTGGACCATCGACCCGAGCCGTCCGGTCCGCGATGGGCGAGGGTCTCCGCCATCTCGGCGGCGATCGCCTCCGGATCGGCGACGAGTCCCGCTCCGTCGAGCAGTCCGGCGAGGCCGCACATGGACGTTCAGGACTCCGCGTCGAGGCGGGCGCCGATCGAGTCGGCGACGTCGCCGAGAATCGCGTCGAGATCGCGGGACGGGGACCAGCCGATCGCCTCTCGAATGCGGGAGAGGTCCGGGGTTCGTCGCCGCATGTCCTCGAACCCTGGTCCGTAGGCGTCTTCGTAGGGGACTCTGAGGATCGCGGAGTCGCTCCCAACGAAGGCGACCACCCGGTTGGCGAGTTCGAGCATCGAGACCTCTTCGTCGTTGCCGATGTTGAACACCCGGCCCCAGGCGGACTCGCATCCGATCAGGCCCATCGCCGCCTCGACGGCGTCGGAGACGTGCGTGAAGCAGCGGGTCTGCCGTCCGTCGCCGTGGACCTCGAGCGGCTCGCCGCGCAGCGCCGCCTCGACGAAGCGCGGAACGACCATGCCGTAGCGACCGGTCTGTCGCGGACCGACGGTGTTGAAGAACCGTCCGACGACGACCGGGAGGCCATGCTCGTCGTGATGGGCGAGGGCGAGGAACTCGTCGAGGGCCTTCGAGCAGGCGTACGCCCAACGGCGTCGCGACGTCGAACCGAGCCGCCAGTCGCACTCCTCCTCGAGCCGCTCGACGTCGTCGTGGTCCATCAACTTGCCGTAGACCTCCGAGGTCGAGGCGACGAAGGTCGGACGACCGTGTCGAGAGGCGCTATCCAGAACCAGTTCGGTTCCGCGGACGTTCGTGACGATCGTCGAGACCGGGGCCTCCATGATCAGCTTCACGCCGACGGCGGCGGCGAGATGGACGACGGTGTCGCAGCGGGCGACGGCATCCTCGACGACCCGGTGCTCGAGCACGCTCGCCTCGATGAACTCGACGCCGGAGTCGTCCTCATGCGTCGCGAGATTCTCGAGCTGCCCTGTCGAGAGATCGTCGAGCACCAGCACCTCGTCGCCGCGCGAACGAAGCGCGTCGACGAGATGGCTGCCGATGAAGCCCGCACCGCCGGTGACGAGGACCTTCATGAGAGGCGATGTCGGGAGGAGGCGATGGGCATGGTCGAAGACGTCGGATGCGGCAGAGCGATCGTAGGGAGTCGGCCCTCAGGGGGCATCGAGGCCCATGAACCCGAGGAATCGCCGGCAGACCTCGCGGCTCTCGAATCTCTCGACGGCCCGGCGACGACCGGCTTCTCCCATCGCCGCGATGCGGTCGGGATCGCCCGCGAGTTCGACCATCGCCTCGGCGAGGGCCTTCGCATCGCGCGGCGGGACCAGCAGACCGGTCGCGCCCGGATCGACGATCTCCCGGCAACCCGGGGCGTCGGTGCCGATGATCGCTCGACCCATCGCCATCGACTCGAGCAGGAAGAGCGGCAGGCCTTCGCGATGGGAGGGCAGCACGCAGACGCTTGCGGCGGCGATCGCGGGACGGACGTCATCGAGGCGGCCGAGCATCTCGACGTGGCCCTCCGCGAGCAGGCGATCGAAGTCGCCCTGCGTCATCGCCGCGACCCCGGGATCGATCCAGCCGGCGAGTCGGCAGGGGATGTCGGGGTGGATCTCGTGCAGGCGACGCGCGGCCTTGAAGTACTCCCGGACTCCCTTGGTCTCGAGCAGGCGCGACGCCATGAGAAATGCCGGGCGCGGCGGAAGCGGCTCCGGCGCAAACCGTTCGCAGTCGACCCCGGTGCCGGGCACGATCTCGGTGCGGAGGGTCGCCGGCAGAACACCCGCGGCCCGCAGCGTCTCGCGGTCGTCGGGGTTCTGAAACGCAAGGCCGTCGAGCTGCGGCAGGGCCCGTCGGGCCAGCCGCAGCGAGGCCCATCGGGCGAGTCGTGCGGTCAAACCGCCGCCTTCGGTGAAGGCGAAGCCGAGGCCCGTGACCATCGCGTACCGCCGGGGCACGCCGGCCTCGGCCGCGGCGATGGTGCCGTGGAGGACGCCCTTGGGGTTGAAGCCGATCGAGAG
>Ga0075475_10001267_pt1 | contig 12461 bp, 11 predicted proteins | sample DEB08_DNA_10_FD_76342 | JGI IMG/M metagenome (GOLD analysis project Ga0075475, IMG submission 76342) | Aqueous microbial communities from the Delaware River and Bay under freshwater to marine salinity gradient to study organic matter... | ecosystem: Environmental > Aquatic > Marine > Coastal ... | reverse complement strand
GCGGACCACTCGATTCTCTCGCAGCGCGACTCCGACGGATGCTGGCTCTTCGAGATCGAGGCGGCCGCCGAGGACGGGACGCCCCCGCGACGACACGTCCTTCGGCTGGCCTGGCCGGACTACGACCTGCTGTCGCCGGGCGGCGACGTCCCGCCGGAGCGGGTCGCGGCCGTGGTCTTCGCGTTCATGCGGGACCATCCGGAGTTCGCCCCGCTGCCCGAGCGTCTGGACGCGTCCTGGGCCAGGCGTCGGATCGCCGGAGCCGACCGCCTGATCGCGGCCCGCCTCTAGGCCCACCGGACAGCTCTTGAGCAGGGCCAGGTCGCCTGGCAAGGGAGCGCCGCCGTTGGAGTCCGGCGCCGCTCGACGGACCGGATCGGGTCGGAACGACGCCGCGACCCGATGTCGCCCCCCTTGCTTGAAGGCGTTTGGTGGACGCTAGGGACACTCGCCCCACAGCGTCAGCAGGACGGCGAGATCGCCTCCATCGACGAGTCCGTTGTCGTCGATGTCCGCGAATCCGCCGCCTGCACCCCACTGCCCGAAGAGCAGGGTCAGATCGGCTCCTCCGACCTGCTGATCTCCGTTGAAGTCGCCCGTGCAGGTCTCGAGGCAGTCCGAGGTGCCGTTTCCGTCGGCATCGGTGTCGGGAACACCGCAACCGCAGTCCCCCGGCTCGATCTTCCCGGGGTCTTCGGAGCACTCGTCGCAGCCGTCGCCGAATCCGTCGCCGTCGCTGTCCACGGTGCCGCACGACGCATCCGCCTGATAGCGGATCGTGAAGGTCATCTCGCTCGCTTCGCAGACCGGATCGACCGGACTGGTGGCGGTGATGCGAACCACCTCGCCGTCGGATCCACCACCGGAGATCGCGGCGTTGAAGACGCCGTCGGCGAAGACGGAATCCTCGCCCTCCGGTCGGCACTCCTCGCCGTGGCCGCCGAACACGATGCCAAGCAGCCGCTCGTTGACGCGAAACGCGAACAGTTCGCTCGATCCGTCGTGGTCGGAGACCGCGGCCACCGAGAGGATCGCCGATGAACCGGGCGAGACCGGAGGCAGCGGCGGCAACTCGATCTCGACCGACTGGCCGTCGACGGGAGGAACGAACACCGGCGACTCGAACTGGACCTCGCCATCGCCGGATGGAATCGAGCATCGGTAGTTCGACATGACCACCGCGGTCTCGTCGATGGTGCGCCCGTTGTCGGCGGAGGCGGTCCCGGTGGGTTGGCCGTCGTGGATCACGTCGGGGCTCGAGAGGCGAGGCCAACGGGTGCCCGGCGAGTAGGCCAGGACCGTTCGCCACTGCCCACCGCTGTCGCCGAAGAACCGCCGTCCGACCGAGTAGGAGAACACCCCGCCACTGTTGCAGCCGCCGCCGTCGCCGGGGGCGTGGCAGCATCCCTGGTTGTGGCCGATCTCGTGCGTGAAGGTGAGATTCCCGACCGCGCAGTCCCACACCACCACCGAGAATCCCCACGACGGCGAGTCGGTCCCGAGCAGGTAGGCGACGCCGCAGTAGGAGGGATGTTCGCCGGTGATCAATGTGACCAGATCCGCGCCGAGCGCATCCCGCTCCGCGTGCACGCCGTCGAGAACTCCGTCGTTGGTCGCTCGAAGCGCCTGAAGGGTGCCGCTCTGCGCATCGCCGTCGAAGGGCTCGCTGACGCTCATGTCGACCGCACGCATGCGGGTGCCGACGCCGCTGAGAGCGTAGACATGGTTGCTCATGGCCACCGAAGCCTCCGCGATCGCCCGAATCGCCGACGGTCCCCCGGCCTGCACCTGGGCGGTGGGGGTCCACTTGATCAGCACATCGAGCGTGCTTCCGTCGTCGCAGCCCCCCGCGAGTCCGCCCTCGGCGTGCGAAGGGAGGTCGATGGAGATGGCACCGAGGCATGGGGGGAATGCGCCGGGTCGCCGCAGGATGCGGACCCGGCCGTCGCCGAGCGGGATCGCCTGCACCACGGCTCCGTCACCGGGGTCGTAGGCGATCATCGATCCTGCGCTCGTGCCGATCTCGAGCAGCCATCCGCGAACGTCTCCGGAGTCGTCGAGCACCCGACCCTCCCAGACCCGTTCGCTTCGCGCAGACTCGATCGCCTCGACCTCGCCGGCGCTTCCGAGGCGAAACCTCCGAGACACCGGAACTCCGGACCGCGAGTCGTCGTCGTCCAGGAAGAGACTCGAGGCCTCGACGAGTTCGTCGAGCGAGGCATCCGAGACCGGCGGCGGCGAGATCGCCATGCGTCCGTGGGGCGGTGCGGCCTCGGACGCCGAGGCGACGACCAGCGTGCCGAACAGAAGCAGCAGACGGACACAGACCGGATGGAGAACTCGGGCGGAGGGTGGCATCGTCGGGAGGTCTTCGGGGGCTTGTCGGGGATGAGGACGGAGGAGGAAGACGGAGGAGGAGGCGGACCGGGGACTTCCAGCATCGCACCCTTCCTCCATGAAGCAACCGGAATGGAGCAAGACGGACTCGATCCGCCTGCACGTCCGCACGCGACGAGCGGGGTCGCCACCGAAGTCCGCAGGCCGGTCGCGGGCGTCTGGGACGTCGAGGCGGATCGGACCGATGCGATCGACCTTCGATCGACCTGCGAGCGACCTTCGAGCGCATCTCCCGACGCAGGTTCCCGGTCGATCGAGGCGCCGGTCCGTCGCGAGGAGTCTTCTCAGCCGGGCATCAACCCCGCGGTGCCCTGCCCGGAGAACTGCAACGGCAACTCCACCGCGAAGGTTGCGCCTCGGCCCGGTTCGGAGACCAGCGACACCGAGGCACCGAGCAGGCCGGCGAGTTCTCGACAGATCGCGAGGCCCAGACCGGTGCCGCCGTGGTCGCGGGTGTGACTGGCATCGACCTGTCGAAACTTCTCGAAGATCCGATCCTGCATGTCGTAGGGAACTCCCGGCCCCTCGTCGCGCACCGAGAGGCGCACGCCCGGGGTGCGATCGGCCCGGGTGAACCGCTCGGCCGACAACGTCACCGTGCCGCCCTCCGGCGAGAACTTCACCGCGTTGGACAGGAAGTTGAAGAGGATCTGCTGCAGCTTGCCGGCGTCGGACTCGACCTGCGGCAGTTCTGCGGCGACGCGAGTCTCGAGACGCACCGATCGGGCGTCCGCCTGCGGCGTCATGATCGTCTCGAGACCCTCGATGAGGTCGGAGACGCTCACCGGCGCGATCGAGAGCTCGACCCGGCCCGCCTCGATCTTCGCCATCGCGAGCAGCTCCTCGATCATCCCGAGCAGGCGTCGACCGCTCTCGACGATGTTGGCGAGGTATCGAAGCCGCTTGGGATCGGGGGCGGTCTCGGTCTTCGCGATCTCGTCGAGCAACTCCGCGAAGCCGAGGATCGAGTTGAGAGGCGTCTTCAGTTCGTGGCTGACGTTGGCGAGGAACTCGCTCTTCAGACGGTTGGACTCGTAGAGACCGATGTTCGCCTCGGAGAGCTCCCCCACCTTGAGGTCGAGCGAGCTGTTCATGGCCTCGAGGCGCTCGCGGGTCTCCTCGATCTCGTCGAGCATCGTGTCGAGACCGCGTCCGAGTTCCTCGAAGTCGTCGCCGGTGCGCACCGTCGAACGGGCCGAGGGATCGCCGCGACGCACCCGGTCGACGGTGTCCTGCAGTCGTCGGACCGGAGAGAGAATGAGCCGGGAGAGGATGGCGTGGAAGACCAGCACCGCGAGAAGGCCCGCGGCGAGCCCGCTGGCGACGATCCAGATCCGGTTGCGCAGAAGCTGCCCCGCCGCCGCGGGACTGGTGCGGTCGATCAGCAGCACCGCCTCGATCGGGTCCACGATGGAGGGCACCAGAAGTCGCGGCGTGAAGTCGATGAAGCCGGTGTCCTGCAGGCGGGCCAGATCGCTGGCGCGGATGGCACGCACGTACCGGTAGATCGTCCGCCCATCGACGTCGGTGGCGCGAAAGGAATCCACCGCGTCGGGGGTCCGTTCGAACCGCTGCAGGACCTGCTCGAGGAAGGGGTCGCCCTCGGCGGCCTGCCACGCGCGGCCGAGCGGCAGCAGCTCCATCGGAATGGCGAGGCCTTCGCTTCTGCCGAGGATGAAGCCGTTCTCGAGCCACGTCTCGGCCAGTTGTCGCGAGACCTCCAGCTGGTTCTCGACCACGAGGCGCTGGGTGCGGATCCACGGCACGCTGAGCGCGGCGGCGAGGATCAGCAGCACCGCGATCGAGAAGATCAGCTGGCACTTGTTCGCGAGAGACAGCCCGCGGTTCATGATCCGACTCCGTCGTGGGGCGCCCCCGTAGCATACGGACCCGACGGAAGATCCCCATCCGCGGCAACGTCGAACCCTCCACAGGACGCCAGGCGTGCGCAAGCCCGACACCGATCCCCTCGACGTGCGGATGACCGACGTCCTCTGCGACTACTGCCATCGCGAATGGACCGAGTCGGTCCCCATGATCGAGGGCCACCATGGCGCCTGCGTCTGCGGACGCTGCCTGTCGGCCGCCTACGTCGCGGTCGTCCACGCCGGCGTCGACGACGGTGAAGGCGCATTCAAGTGCCGGATGTGCCTCGAGGACCGCAAGGACTCCTCCTGGGCCAGTCCGGTCGACGAGGAGGCGCTGATCTGCCTGCGGTGCATCAAGCTCGGAGCAAGAGCCCTCGAGAAGGACGCCGAGAGCGGATGGACTCGGCCGGAGGCCGGCGATGCCGGTTCCGCACAGGAAGGCGCCTGCTAGCATCCGAGCAGCTCAGACGAACGCCTCCCCAGTCGAGTCCGCACATGACCAACCACACGCACGACCGCGACCATCCCCACCACCGAAGTCACGGAAAGGACGCGCCCGATTCGCGTTCCTCGAAGCCGCGGACCATCGTCGTCGTGGGCATCGTGCTGATGCTCGTCGCGATGCTGGTGTACGTGCTGACCGTCGACGAGTCCCTCGCCCCGGGCAACGAGGGCGAGCGGATCGAGGCCGCGGAATAGGGCCGCCGGATGACCGAGGCGGATCCGCCTCGCGCTCCGGACCGCCCGCGGTCTCCGCGGTCATCGCCGCAGCAGCGTCATCGCGTGGAACGTCCGTCCCTCCTCCCGAAACTTCCGCTCGAAGTTGGTGCCGACGATCTCGCCCTCGGCGGCGTGTTCCGGGCGAGCGAAGGGCCGGCGTTCCCACCGATCCGCATGGCGGCCCGCCAGGTCCTCGTACCACGCCCACAGATCGGCATGGTCGGTGACCAGGCGCAGCTCGCCGCCGGCCATCAGGACGCGATGAAGATCCTCGAGACTCCGGTCCTGAAGCACACGGCGCTTGTGATGACGGGCCTTCGGCCACGGGTCGGAGAAGTAGAGATGAATGGTCCGAGCGACCCCGTCCTCGACCCGGTGCCGGACGAACTCCACCGCGTCGCCCCACAGCACCTTGACGTTGGCGAGACCGTGCCGACGCAGACGATCCGCCGCATAGCGCCAGAATTCGCCGGCCTGTTCGATGCCCAGCAGGTTCGTCTCGGGATTCGCGGACGCCTCCGCGAGCAGAAAGGTCCCCTTGCCGGATCCGATCTCGATCTCGAAGGGACGCTCGGGATGCGCGAAGAACCCGCGCGGATCGAACCGCCCCGCCTCGAAGGGCGGCAGATCGTCCCGGTTCAGTCCCACGCCGGCCACGTCGGGATCGCGGCCCCGCATGATGCCGAAGCTCACGATCCGTCGCCTCCCCCGCCGATCCCGGCCGACTCGTTCGCGACCGCGGTCGTCTCGCCGATCCACTCGACGAGGAGTTCGAGCACCGCAGGATCGATCGTCGTCTCGATCTCGCCGTACTCCTCGACCCCGCCGGTTCGGGCGGGCTGGAGAAGGTGATTGAGGCCGTCGAGACGCTCGATCCGGTGCGGCACCCCGGCGACCTCGAGGGCCGCTCGAATCCGCGGCAGGTTCTGATCGGCATCGACCTGGGTGTCGAGCGTGCCGTTGATCGCGAGCACCGGCACCTTCGATGCGGCAAGCAGCGGCGCCGGATCCAGCGAGATGAACCTCTGCATCCATGGAGTCCGCATCTGCGCGATCACGCCGTCGGCCTGGGCAAGCAGCGTCGCCTCGTCGGCCTCCGTCCCTCCCGGCAGCAGCGCCGACTGCGCGGTCACGAGATCGACCGCGGAACGCTGCGCCTCCTGCCAGTCCTGCGCCGCGACCGCATCGAGCAGCCGTCGCTGGCTCTCGAGGATCGGCGCCGCATCCTCGGCCGAGGTGCCGGAGGCTTCGACCAGTCGCCGCATCTGCACCTGCAGGAGATCGCGACCGGGCACACCGGGGCCGGCAAGCAGCACCATGAACGCAAGCGGGTTGCGGGGCGTCGCCTCCTCGTGCTGCCAGCGGGCGACGATCGGCGCGACGAGGCCTCCCTCGCTGTGACCGAGGATGCCGACGCGGGCCGCATCGACCTCGGGCTGCATCTTCAGGAACTCCGTGGCGGCGTCGGCATCGGTCGCGAACTCGAACGTCGTCGCCGTGGTCGCGTCGCCACCGCTTCCGCCGATGCTTCGATCGTCGCACCGAAGGACCGCAAGACCGCCGCGCGTCAGGGCGTCGGCGATCACGAGAAAGGGCTTGTGACCGAAGATCGTCTCGTCGCGATCCTGAAGTCCGCTGCCCGAGACCAGCACCACCCCCGCGACCGGCTGGTCCGCCGACGCGCTCTTCGGCACGGTCAGCGTGCCCGCGATCGAATGCCCGTGCGGGTGGCGGAACTCGACCTCGCGAACGAGATACGGGAAGGGCGGCTCCGGATGCTGCGGCCGGGCGGGGCCGGCGGCGAGGTCCCCGGCGATCCGAGACATCTCGAGCGGAAGTTCCGCGCCCGCCTGTCGAAGCGTGCCGCCGAGCCGGCCTCCTGCGACATCCTCGGCGAGTTCGAGTGCGAGCGGTGCGGCGCCGACCGGAAGGCGCAAGGTCCACACTCCACCGTCCGAGGCGTCGACGATCATGGCCATGCGATCGACGCCCTGCGCCGGAATCGACAACGCCGCCGCCGGACCGAAGCCCGCGTCGTCGGCGAGGACGACGGTCATCTCGAGCGCCACCTCGGGACGGATCTCGAGGCGACCTCGATACGCCCGGGCGTCGGGTCGGGCCGCCGCATCGTCCCCTCGCTCGAGCATGAACGCCGCGACGGCATCGGGGCGATTGGGCGCGGCCAGCGCCAGCTCACCGACGTAGCGGCCATCGGCGATCACGCGACCGTCGAAGCGTCCCCGCACGCCGAGCGTCGCCACGATGAATCGAAGTCGGTCCCCGTCGGATTCGACCGCCTCGGCGACCTGACGCACGGCGCCCGCGGCGGGCATGGTCACCTCGATCCGAGGCTCCTCGCCGAGCGAGACCACGTCGACGACGACGAAGAGCGATCCCGGCCCGGCGGCGATCTCGCCGAGGAAGCGCGAGGGCGCCGGCACCGTCGCTGGAGGCCGTTCCTGCGCCGGGGCGTCTGCCGCCTGGGGGGCGGCGAGTCCACCCGACCCGCCGACGACGAACAGTGCCGCCAACGCATGGCCGAGACGCGACGCGGCGGACGCCCGTCGCCGATCCGAAGTCCCTTGGTTCATGCCTCGACGATAGCGAACCCCGCCGCCGGACGACCCTTCAGGATCCGCCCTCGCGACGCCATTCGACGCGAGGAGCCCCGGTCCACAGCTCCTCGATGTCGTAGTAGGCCCGCTGCTGGGGTTCGAACAGGTGCACCACCACGTCCACGAAGTCCGCCACCACCCAGGTGATCGAAGGATCGCGACTCTCGCGGTACGGCGGGAAGCCCGTCTCCTTGCCGAGCTTCTCGACCTCCGTCGCGACCGACTTCATCTGTCGGCCGCTGTTGCCGGATCCGAGCACGACGTACTCGGTGACGTCGCTCAGTTCGCGCACGTCGAGCACCAGCACGTCCTCGAGCTTGCGATCGGCCAGGGTCCGCGCCGCCTCGACGGCGAACGCGCGGACCTTGTCCGGGTCGCTCGAACTTCGGGAAACGGTCATCGTCGGCCGCCGGGTGTCGACCGGATCACTGTCCGAGTCCGATCCAGCCCGCCACGACGGGGTTGAACTTGACCACGACGCCCGCGAAGACCACCGAGACGACGCTGACGAGCTTGATCAGGATGTTGAGCGACGGACCGGAGGTGTCCTTGAAGGGATCGCCGACGGTGTCGCCGACGACCGCCGCCTTGTGGGCGTCGGAACCCTTGCCGCCGAACTGGCCGGTCTCGATCCACTTCTTGGCGTTGTCCCAGGCGCCGCCCGCGTTGGCCATGAAGATCGCCACCGCGAATCCGGAGACGAGCGCGCCGGCGAGCATGCCCATGACGCCGGGGACGCCCAGCACCAGACCGACGACGACGGGCACGAGCACCGCCATGATCGACGGCACCACCATCTCCTTGAGGGCGCCGGTCGTCGAGATCGCCACGCAGTTGGCGTAGTCGGGGTAGTGGTGCCCGTCGACCTCGACCTCGAACGGCCACTTGTTGGGATCGGCGATGTCCTCGTCGCTCATGCCGCCCTTCTTGAAGCCGGTCTTCATGATGCCGAACTGCCGGCGGCACTCCTTCATCATCGCGAAGGCGGCGCGACCCACCGCGTTCATGGTCATCGCGCAGAACACGAAGACCAGCATCACGCCGATGAACAGGCCGCACAGCACCTGGGGGTTCAGCAGGGTGACGTTGAAGTAGCCCAGCAGTTCGGGCAGCGTGGCCTCGAGCGTCACCACCTCGACGCCGTCGCCTCGGGTGATGGTGGGCGTGTCCTGGGCGAGATAGGTCTGCACGGTGATGACGTAGGCCGCGAGCAGGGCGAGCGCCGTCAGCGCCGCCGAGCCGATCGCGAAGCCCTTGCCGGTCGCCGCGGTGGTGTTGCCGAGGGAGTCCAGCATGTCGGTCCGCTCGCGGACGAACGACGGCTGGTGCGTCATCTCGGCGTTGCCGCCGGCGTTGTCGGCGATGGGGCCGTAGGCGTCGGTGGCAAGGGTGATCGCGAGCGTCGACAGCATGCCGACCGCGGCGATCGCGACACCGAAGACGCCCAGCAGGAAGACGTCGCCGCCGCCTGCCGCGAGGAAGGCGATCAGGATCGCGGCGACCGTGGTCAGCATCGGGATCCAGGTGCTGATCATGCCCTCGGCGACGCCGGAGATGATCACCGTCGCGGGACCGGTTTCGGCCTGCTGACTGATCCGCTGCGTCGGCTTGTGCTCGTAGGACGTGTAGCGCTCGGTGCCCCACGCGATGACGAGACCGGCGAGAAGTCCCGCGACGATCGCGACCCACAGGCCCAGCCAGCTCACTCCGGGCACCTCGGACAGCAGGAACCAGAAGAGTCCGAAGGATCCCGCGGCGATCAGGAAGCTCGAGGTCCATACGCCGAAGTGGAGGCTCTTGAGCAACTCGCCCATGGTGGCGCCTTCCTTCGTGCGGACGAGGAAGATCGCGAACACGGACGTGAGGATGCCCAGGCCCGCGAGCGCGGCCGGCGTGGCCACGAGGCTCATCGCGTAGTCGTTGCTGAACAGCTCGTTGGTGGTGCCGAGCTGGAACGCCGCGGCGGCCGCGAGGGCCATCGCGGCGAGGATCGAGCCGTAGTAGCTCTCGTAGAGGTCCGCACCCATGCCCGCGACGTCGCCGACGTTGTCGCCCACGTTGTCGGCGATCGTGGCCGGATTGCGGGCGTCGTCCTCGGGAATGCCCGCCTCGACCTTGCCGACGAGGTCGGCACCGACGTCGGCGGCCTTGGTGTAGATGCCACCACCCACGCGACTGAAGAGGGCCTGCAGACTGGCGCCCATCGCGAAGCTGAGCGTCGCGGTGGTGACGGCGACCAGACTCGTGAACTCGAAGACCTGCGTCAGCAGGTAGAACCAGATCGAGACGTCCAGCAGGGCGAAGCCCGTGACGCACAGGCCCATCACGCCGCCGGCCCGGAAGGCCACCCGAAGACCGTCGTTCAGCGAGTTCTTCGCCGCCGCCGCGGTGCGGGCGGAGGCGTTGGTGGCGGTCTTCATGCCGAAGAAGCCGCAGAGACCCGACAACAGCCCGGCGATCGGCACGCCGATCGCGGCCTCCTTCGCCTGCAGTCCCGCTGCGCCCATGAAGATCAGGGCGACCACGAGGACCACGAAGACGATCGTGACCACGCGCCACTGGCTCCGCAGGTAGGCGTACGCCCCGTCGCGGACCGCCTGGGCGATGCGGACCATGTTGTCGTCGCCCTCGGTGTGGGAGACGACCGACCGGTAGAAGATGAAGGCCATGACCAGCGCCACGAGGCCGCCGATCGGGGCGAGGTACCAGGCGGCAGGCAAGGCGATCGCCGAAGCGAGGGCTTCGGCGGCTGCGGGCGGCACACTGGCGGCGAACACGAGCGGGGTCTGCATGGGGTCGAACTCTCGAGGAAGAGATGTCGCCCCGGGCGATCCGGGTGCGACGCGGTTCTGAGCAAGGAGATCAAATCGACCGATTCACCGCCGGGACCGCAATCGAAGCCGACCTGGGAGGTCGGGTGGGTTCGAACGGTCGCCGGCGGCGTGCGGTCAGCGAGCGGGTCGCCCGCCACGCGGGCCGGACACGTCGCGGGCCACCCGAACCACTCGGCGGCGCAGGTCGCGTCGGCGCCTCTCGGACGGCTTCTCGTGGTACTGACGCTTCTTGATGTCCTTGGTGAGACCTTCCTTCTCACACAACTTCTTGAAACGACGGAGCATCTGTTCGGCGGTCTCGCCGCCACGCGCCTTGATCCGAATCGCCATGGAGGGGGTGCCTCGGTCGGTACTCAGCGGGCCTGTTGGGAGTCGGAGCGGATGGATCCGATCGCTTCGGAACGACCGAAGTCGCAACTGGCCTCGCCCGGGAATCGGGGAATCGGGCATTACACCGCCCATCCGCGAGGTTCGCAAGGGCCCAACCGCCCGAACTGGTCCCATTTCGCTCGATTCCGGACCGATCAGCCGAGAGGAATGCCCGGCGGAGGCGAGAATGGTCGAGGATTCCAACCCCGACGCCCCGACGCCGGACCCCGGAAGTCCCCCGATGCTCGTCCTCGTCGATGTCTGCAACGTCCTGCATGTCGAAGGGGTCCTCCCCCAGGACCTCGCGGGCGTCGATCTCGGCGGCCTCGCGGATCTGATCGCCCGCAGTCGCTTTCGCCACGACGAGGTGGTGCTGGTGATGGACGGCCCCAACGCCGGTCCACCCCTCGCGATGGGGCCCTCCAGGATTCGGGCCATCGCCTCGGGCAAGGGACGAACCGCCGACGAAGTGATCATCGAGCGGCTCGAACGATCCTCCTCGCCCCGTTCGGTGGTCGTCGTGACCTCCGACAACGCCATCCGTCGCCGGGGCCGACGCCGGCGATGCCGCCTCGTGCACTCCGAGGCGTTTCTCGAGCAGATCGGGCACGACGCCCGCCTCGAGGGACGAAGACGCTCGTCCGACGTCGCCACGCCGCCTTCCGCCTCGACGGCCGCGTGGATTCGGGAGTTCGGCCTCGACGACGCCGCGATCGACCGACTGATCGCGCCAGCCGCGACGACGCCGCAACCCGAGACGGACCGCTTCGACGGCGACGACTCGAAGAGCGCCCACGACGACCCGAGGGAGCCCGGTCGGGTCGAAACGGACCCGACGACCGATCCCGTCGGCGATGTCGACCAGCCGCGATCGCGCCGGCGGGCGCTCGAGGACGCGAAGTCGCTCGAGGAGGTCGATCCGCGGGAACTCGAGCGATTCGACATGGGCGAGTGGATCGATCCCCCGTCGCCACCGAACATCCCCGACGACGCGACCTGACGCCGGCGACCCACCGTCCTTCGAGAGCATTCGCCATGGACTTCGACCATCCCCCCGCCGATCCCATCGCCCAGGCCCGACTCTGGTTCAAGGAGGCCGAGGGGACGAACCTGCCCAACCCCAACGCCATGACCCTCGCGACGATCGACGCCGACGGCCGGCCCTCGGCCCGCATCGTGCTGCTGCGAGGCTTCGACGAACGCGGTGCGGTGTTCTTCTCCAACCGCGAGAGCCGCAAGGGCGGCGGACTGGCGGCTCATCCCCGGGCGGCGCTGCTCTTCCACTGGGATCCGCTGGACCGGCAGATCCGCATCGAGGGCGCCGTCTCGCACACCGGCGACGAGGAGTCGGATGCGTACTTCGCGGGCCGGCCCCGCGAGAGCCGTATCAACGCGTGGGCGAGCAGTCAGTCGCGCCCCGTGGCGAGCCGCGCCGCGCTCGAGGAGATGCAGCGGTCGATGGCGGCTCGGTTCGAGGGCGTCGAGGTGCCGCGGCCGCCCCACTGGGGCGGCTACCGAGTGGCCCTCGAGCGCATCGAGTTCTGGCACGGCGATCCCTATCGCCTGCACGATCGGGTGGTGTACACGCCGCAGGGTTCAGGCACCTGGTCCGTGCAGCGCCTCTGCCCCTGAGCGAGCCGCGCCCGATCCGTCCGAGA
>Ga0075475_10001242_pt1 | contig 12562 bp, 5 predicted proteins | sample DEB08_DNA_10_FD_76342 | JGI IMG/M metagenome (GOLD analysis project Ga0075475, IMG submission 76342) | Aqueous microbial communities from the Delaware River and Bay under freshwater to marine salinity gradient to study organic matter... | ecosystem: Environmental > Aquatic > Marine > Coastal ... | reverse complement strand
AGCGGCCATTGCTCCGTCGATCACTCGATGGTCATAAGAGAGCGAAAGCGGCATCATCATCCGTGGCTCAATCACGTCATCTCGCACCATCGGCAGCTTCCGCGAGCGGCCCACCAGCAGGATCGCAACCTCTGGATAGTTAATGATAGGCGTCGAGTAACTGCCGCCCACCGCACCAAGGTTTGAAATCGTGAAGGTGCCGCCGCGCAGGTCATCGACTGAGTAGCTGGCATTCTTGGCCTTCTCGGCCGTGTTGACGATCGCCTTTGCCACCTGCGGAATCGACATCTCATCGACATCCCGCAGGACGGGCACCACCAGACCACGAGGGGTGTCGACTGCCAGGCCAACATTCACGTAGTCCTTGTAGATCAGCTGTCCGTTTTCCATGTCGACCGTGGCATTGATGCCAGGGTGCTGCCGCAGCGACAGGCTGACCGCTTTGATCACAAACGCCAACGCTGTCAGCTTCACGCCACTGGCCGCGTATTCCTTGGAACTTGCCTTGCGAAGCCGCTCAAGCTCCGTCACGTCGGCATCGTCAAAGTTGGTCAAATGCGGGATTTCGTGAACGCTGCGGACCATATTGGCCGCGATTGTCCGCCGCATTCGCGACATCGCCTCGCGGCGGATGGGGCCCCAGTCGTCACGCTCACCCGATCCGCCCGCTGCCGTCTTGCTGCCGACGTTCTTGCCCGCTTCACGGACCGCCGCCACCACGTCTTCCCGAAGAATCCGGCCATGGGGACCGGTTCCCTTCACGCGTGACAGCTCAACTCCAAGCTCACGGGCCAGTCTCCGGACCGCTGGGCCGGCAGGCTCGAGGGCGGCAGGGCTTGCTGCCGGCTCAGTTGGCGCGGACTCGGCCACCGCTGGCACAGGGGCTGGAGCAGGTGACGGGGCTGGAGCAGCCGTTTCTGGGGCCGGTGCCACGGCAGGTGCTGCTGCCGCAGGAGCAGGAGCAGGGGCAGGAGATGCTGCTGGTGCGACAGCTGCAGCTGGGGCTGCCGGAGCAGATGCCGCTGGAGCGGCAGCCGCATCAGCCGATTCAAGCATGACCAGCGGCTGGCCAACCTGCACCGCGTCACCCTTCTTGACCAGCACTTCGGCCACTCGACCACCGGGTCCGCAGGGAACTTCGATGACCGCCTTGTCGGTCTCAACTTCGAGCAGCGGCTGCCCAGGGGCAAGCACATCGCCTGCCGACACAAAAACGCTCACGACGTCGCCAGATGCGATGTTTTCGCCCAAGTCCGGAAGATTGAATGGGGTTGCCATGAACGGACGGTCCCTACCTTTCATGCTGGTCTGCCAAACCGCCGCCGAACGACACGCGCGTCATTCAGCCAGCGGCTCAGCCTGTTCTGTTCATCAACGGCCGGCCTACGCGAACGCAGGGTCGATCTTCTCCGGATCGATTCCCAAGTCGCGAATGGCAGCCGACACGCGATCGATCCCGATCACGCCCTTCTCGGCAAGCCGCCAGAGTGTTCCCACAACAATGCTCTCTGCGTCGACTTCAAAGTGTCGTCGCAGCCTTTCGCGGGTCTCACTCCTTCCGAAACCATCGGTGCCGAGGGCAAACAGCCCACCAGGCACCCACGGGTCAAGCTGTTCGGGCACCGCCCGAACGTGATCGCTCGCGGCCACACAGACATCCGTGACATCTGCCAGGCAGTCCTCGAGGTAGCTGCGACGTGGCGGCTCCTCAGGATGCAGCATGTTCCAGCGGCGTGCCTCCTGAGCTTCCCGGCGCAGTTCCTTCCAGCTCGTCACGCTCCACACATCGCTGGAGATGCCGTAACGGTCGGCGAGCATCTCTGACGCTCGGATCACCTCCCGCAGAATCGCACCGGAGCCGAACAGCTGCACATTTGCGAGCGGCGTTCCGCTTCCCACCTTGGTCGAGCGGAGCTTGTACATCCCCTTAAGAATGCCCGCCTCGCAGCCTTCCGGCATCGGCGGCATCTCGTAGTTTTCGTTGTAGACGGTGATGTAGTAGATCCAGTCTTCGCCCTTGGCATACATCCGCTCAAGGCCGTCGAGCATGATCACCGTCGACTCATAGACAAACGCCGGGTCGTACGCCCGCACCGTCGGATAGGCCATCGCAAACAGGTGGCTGTGGCCATCCTGATGCTGCAGGCCCTCACCGTTGAGCGTGGTCCGACCAGCAGTGCCGCCGACCATGAATCCACGTGCCCGACAGTCGCAGGCCGCCCAGATCAGGTCACCGATCCGCTGGAAGCCAAACATCGAGTAGTAGATAAACATCGGGATCATTGGCACGCCGTGGCTGGCATAGGCCGTACCGGCCGCCACAAAACTCGCCATGCTGCCCGCTTCCGTGATGCCCTCTTCGAGAATCTGGCCGTCCTTGGCTTCGCGGTAGTAGAGCAGCTGATCCGAGTCGACAGGCTCGTAGAGCTGGCCGGCGTGGGCATAGATTCCGCACTGCTTAAACAGCGGATCCATACCAAAGGTTCGAGACTCATCTGGCACGATCGGCACGATGTACTTGCCGACCGTCTTGTCCTTCAGGAGTGATGCCATCAGCGTCACCACGCCGGTGGTCGTCGACACCTCGCGGCCAGCACTCTTCGAGATAAACGAACGGTAGTCGTCGAGCTTTGGTGTCTCGAGCACCGGCGGATTCTCGGGCCGCCCCGGCACATAACCACCGAGCGCTTCGCGACGCTCGCGGAGATACTTCATCTCCGGCGAGTCTTCAGCCGGCTTGTAGAAGGGCGCCTCGGCAACCTCGTCGTCCGATATCGGAATTCCAAACCGCGACCGGAAGGCTCGCAGTTCGTCCTCGTTGAGTTTCTTCTGCTGGTGCGTGACGTTGCGGCCTTCGCCAACCTCGCCAAGGCCGTATCCCTTGATCGTCTTGGCGATAATTACCGTCGGCTTGCCTTCGCAGTGCATCGCTGCAGCGTAGGCGGCAAACACCTTCTCAGGGTCGTGGCCCCCACGCTTGAGCTTCTTGAGCTTCTCGTCGGAGAGGTGGCTTACCATCTCCAGCAGACGGGGGTCGGTACCAAAGAAGTGATCCCGAATGTAGTCACCCTGCATGACGGTGTACTTCTGGTACTGCCCGTCGATCACCTCGTTCATCCTCTTCACGAGGACGCCTTCGTCGTCCTTATCAAGCAGCGGATCCCAGTCTTCACCCCAAATGACCTTAATGACGTTCCAGCCCGCACCGCGGAAGACGCCTTCAAGCTCCTGGATGATCTTGCCATTTCCACGAACCGGCCCATCGAGCCGCTGCAGGTTGCAGTTGATCACAAACACCAGGTTGTCGAGCTTCTCACGAGCTGCAAGTGAAATGGCCCCCAGCGTTTCCGGCTCGTCGGTCTCACCGTCGCCGATGAACGACCAGACGTGCTGCTTACTGGTATCCTTGATCCCACGATCTTGGAGATACTTGTTGAAGCGAGCCTGGTAGATGGCCATGATCGGCCCGAGGCCCATCGAGACGGTTGGGAACTCCCAGAAGTTGGGCATCAGCCAAGGGTGTGGATAGCTCGAAAGCCCGCCACCATCGGCCAACTCCCGCCGGAAGTTCTCCAGCTGTCGCTCGCTGATGCGTCCCTCGACGAACGCCCGGGAGTAGATGCCTGGCGAGGCATGCCCTTGAAAATAGACCTGGTCGCCCGAGTAGTCGTCGCCTCGGCCACGGATGAAGTGATTCATCGCCACTTCAACCAAGGTGGCGGACGAAGCAAATGTCGAGATGTGGCCGCCGATGCTCTTATCTTCGCGATTGGCCCGCACCACCATCGCCATCGCATTCCAGCGGATGATGCTCTTGATGCGTCGTTCAAGCTCACGGTTGCCAGGAAAAACGGGCTGTTTTTCGACTGGGATCGTGTTGATGTAGGGCGTGGTCGCCGAGAATGGGATCGGCACACCCAGCCGATACGCCTCCTGCTCAATCGCCTGCAGCAGGTAGGCCGCGCGATCACCTCCGCGGCTGTCCATCACATAGCGAAGTGAGTCGAGCCACTCTTTGGTCTCGGACGGATCGGTGTCCATCCCGCTGGTTCCGTCAACAACTTGCGGTTGACCGCCGGGCACGATCGACATTGGCGAATGGCCTCCTCCGGGAATCTCACCACTCGAACCAACTCCGGCCGCCGCTGATGACGCGGTCGCCACACCAGACGCGGAGCCGACGTCGCCCACTCGAGTACTGTTGGACTGGTCGGTTTCCGAACTGGACATTGCATACTCCCGGGGGGCGGAAATCTTTCCTGACCCCATTATTCTGACACATTCCTCAAGCGTAAAGACCGACCGATTCCGTCGGCCACCCGCCTTTGTCGGGCCGCTTTACCGTCACAAACGGTCGTTCAGGACCTCGATCGCGGCCGATAAATCTCGGTCGCCGTTCCCAACTGGCCTTCTGCGGAGAAGCCCACCGTCTCTCCGAGCGTCGGATGAGCGTGGATCGTGTCAGCGATATCGACAGCTGTACAGCCCATCTCGATCGCCAACGTGCCCTCGGCAATCAGCTCTCCGGCACCCGGTCCAACAATCCCGATCCCTAACACACGCTCGCTGTCGGGATCGAACAGGATCTTGGTCATGCCCTCAGTCCTTCCGAGCGACTGGGCACGGCCGCTGGCCGCCCAGGGATACTTACTGACCTCCACCGCGATGCCGCGAGTCGCCGCCTCCTGCTCGGTCAGCCCCGCCCACGCGATTTCCGGGTCGGTAAACACCACCGCCGGAATCGCCCGCGGATCAAACACCGCGGGCTCGCCATGGATCGCCTCCACAGCCACCTTGCCTTGGTGGCTGGCGCGATGGGCGAGCATCGGCTCTCCACAGACATCGCCGATCGCATAGATCGCCGGATCACTCGTCTGCTGACTACCGTCGACGCCCACAAACCCCTTGCCATCAACGGTCACGCCCGTGTTTTCCAGCCCAAGACCGTCTGAGTTGGGACGTCGCCCGACCGAGACCAGCACCCGGGAGAAGGTCTCAGTCGTCGTCCCCTGAGGGCCTTCGAGAGTGACCGCGATTCCTGTTCCCACGTCTTCCAGCTTGGCCACCTTCGTGCCCAGCATGATGCGGTCGAAAAGCCCCGCCAGCCGCTTGGCCAACGGCTTCACGAGGTCGCGGTCTGCCCCTGGCAGGAGCCCATCGGTCAGTTCCACCACCGAGACGCGAGCCCCCAGTTCGGCATACACCGTCCCCATCTCGAGACCGATGTAGCCGCCACCGATGACGAGCAAAGACTCAGGGATCTCTTGCAGTTCCAGCGCCGTGGTGGAGTCCATCACCCGTGGCGTTGGCAGGTCAAAAGCCGGGATCCGGGCCGGACGTGAGCCGCTGGCGAGAATGCACTTTTCGAACTCAATTGTCTCATGCCCACCACCGGCACGTGAGACCTCCAGTGTGTTCGAACCGGAAAAGCGGGCATCTCCGGTAACGATCGTCACGTTTCGACGCTTGGCCAGTTGCCCCAGGCCCCCTGTCAGCGTCGAAATCACCAGGTCCTTGCGAGCCCGCAGCCGATCAACGTCAATCGCCGGCTGCTGGAACTCGATTCCCCACTCAGACATCTCACGCGATTCCGAGAGCACCCGCCCCACATGCAGCAAGGCCTTGGAGGGAATACAGCCTCGCAGCAAACAGGTGCCCCCAAGCCTCTCTTCACGCTCAACAAGGGTCACCGACATGCCCAGATCGGCAGCAAGGAACGCTGCGGCATAACCACCGGGGCCACCACCGAGCACGACAAGGGGACTCTGCATTACCGATCCTCGTTTCGCGGGTTGCCGGGAAAAGCCATCTCGATCATCCCGGCGATGCTGTTGTAGGTTCGCAGCGGTGTTGCATCAAGAAAGCCCGTTTCTCGTGCATGCAGGCCAAAATCGCGGCCACCGCCCGTGACCATGACGCTGCTCGAGCCCGCCACAGCTGACGCCGCCCACAGCCCCCCCTCGGGGGTGCTGTCGTCGCGGTTTTGCCTCGACCTGCGGAGCCTGGCGGCTTTTCGGATGGCGGTCGGCTTGATTCTTGTTGCTGACGCCCTGCTTCGCTGCCGTGACTTCTCGATGATGTTCACGCCCGAGGGGATGTTTCCTCACACAGCCCTGCGGGCCTTTCACCCGGCAATGGGCAACTGGTCGCTGGCCTTTCTGATCGACGCGGGCTGGTGGGACGCCCTTATCCTGGGCCTCGAAGCCGCAGCGGGGCTCGCGCTGGCACTCGGTTTTCAGACACGCTTGACGAGCCTGATCGCCTGGGTGGCGGTGGTGAGCGTGATTCGGCGAACCGCTCCTGCTACGAACGCCGGAGACTTCTGGCTCGCCACTTTGCTGTTGTGGGGCTGTTTTCTTCCGCTGGGTGCACGCTGGAGCCTCGACAGCATGAGGCGAAAGGACAGACGCGAATCGCCCCACGTGTCGATCGCCTCGGTCGCTCTCACGCTGCAGATTCTCGTGGTTTACCTCACCGCAGGACTCGCCAAATGGAATGCCACCTGGTTGAGCGGGCATGCCGTTCGTGATGCTCTCTCCATCCATGATCATGGAACGTCGCTGGGGGCATGGCTGGGCGGGCTGCCTGGTGTGGCCGAGGTTGCAGGCCCTGCCGTGCTCGCCTTGGAACTTGGCGGTCCAGCCCTGTTCCTCCTCTTTCCACGGCCTACCTGGATCCGCACAGCGGTCGTCGGCGGTTTCATGCTGTTCCATGCCTCGGTCGCTCTGATGATGACAGTGGGACTGTTTTCTTCGATTGGCCTGGCCGCGTGGCTGGCTCTCACTCCCGCAGGTGTCTGGGACTGGCTGGGCAGCCGGCTCCCAGCGAGCCGGGACAGCAGCACGTTTGTCGGGACCCCCGTGTCGAAGGTGGGCGGTATCGAGACGGCAGCCCGCGTGGGCCAGCCGCCGCATGGAGGCCAGTGTCACAAAGGGGTGCGGATGCTCGGATCGATGCTCGCCACCTGTCTGCTGCTTGTGGCCATAGCCGACGCCGTCACCAAGCTTCTGCCCACTCCTGTTGAACCGCCACAGCCCATTCGCACGGCGGTCGACCTCGCCTGTCTGCCCCAAGACTGGGAGATGTTTGGCACCGTGCTCCGCCAGGAACAGTGGGCGTATGCGCGAGGCGTGCTGAAAAACGGTCGAGAGGTCGACCTGCTGCGTGGTGGTCAACCACTCGAGCGTGAGCGGCCAGCCGGTGGCTTCACATCGCTGCCCAATCATCGCTGGCACAAGCTTCTCTGGAATCTTCCCAAACCTACGATGCGAGTCTTTTCGCCGAGCGTAGCGGCAGCCCTTGCCAACCACTGGAACGCCGATCATCCCGATGACCAGCAGGTGCGACGGGTGGAAATCTGTTTTGCCCGTCTCTCCGCCACAACAGGCCCCGGCGTGACGGAGCCTGGTGTGTTTCACGAACTAGTGGTCGCCAGCTGGCCGCCGCGGGATGCCCGTGGGTCGGGCAACCTCGATCGCTGGCTCGACGAGCATGAACCTGCCGACACTCAGTAGGCTGACACTGCAGCGTCTGGTTGCCATGTTCTTTGCCGTCGCACATTTCTGCCGTCGCACAAAGGTGCGGTATGCTACAGAAACGGTGCTCCACGCGAGAGTGGCGGAACTGGCAGACGCGCTGGATTTAGGTTCCAGTACCGAAAGGTGTGTGGGTTCGACTCCCTCCTCTCGCATTCGCTGCTCTATCTGAGCGGGTTGCTGGCGGCTTCCTGGGCTGCTGACGCAGGCATTACCCGGGTGGCTGCCGACGGCTGCCCAAGAGGCCTTGATGAAGCTGTTGCTGGAAACTGCTTCGGCTTCCACTCCTCACTCACTCGAGTCACCCGCGTCTGCTTTTCCGCTCTCCGCTGAGCCATCTGCTGATTGGTCATCGCCAACCGCTGCCGCAGTTCGACGCTGCTCCGCAGACGGCTCTGGCGACCGAAGTCATCAAACAGGTTGTCGAGTGACTCACGCGGCTTCTCGTCATCAGCCGGTTTGGTGTCCGCTTCTGGTGTCGCCTCTCCCGGGGTTGGGGCGGGTTCTTCGAACAGCGAAGGACGTTGGGGAGCCGTCGGCTGTTGAACTGCCTCAGGTGCTGTCGCTTCCTCTGGAGTAACGGCAGCTGGTGGTGCCTCCCCATCGGGCGACAGTGGCTCGGGCAGTTGAGGCTGCGGCTGAGCCGGAACCACCTCTTCAAATCCAAAGCTGTCAGAGCCGCGTGGGGCCAGTTCCTCTTCGGGCATCAGGCTGCTGGGCATCAGCGCCTCTTCATCTACCGAAGGGATCGCGGAAGCAGGTGGTGAGACCGGCGTCATCTGCTGCAGGCTCGTCTGCTGCACGCCCGCATCCCCCGGCCAGGACCGCCACTGGGTGGCGTAGTAACCGAACCGGCCCGGCCGAACGACGCAGGTTCCCTGACAGCGTCCTCCGGGACCACAACCACCTTGTGGACAGACCTTCGGACGATTCCTCAGCAGATGCGCTCCCGCGGGCACTACTTGTGCGTCTCGATGCACCGTGCCATCAGTCGCGTTGGTCGTCTGAGGAATCTCAGCCGCAGCAACCTGGGCCGGCAACACCGCAGGCGGAGCCACTCGCTGGCCCGGCGTTTGGCCGACTGCTGGCTCAGCCACAACGCCCAGCAGAGCCCCACACGCCATCAAGAGCCTGCTAGAAACAGCAGTTTTCGACGAACGAAACGCGAGGTGAAAGGAGCGTGACATAGGTGTCTTCCAGCACGGGGTCAGAGCACGGCACCTCTTTCGCACCGCACATCCGCGGCAGAGAGTGCAGGAAGCCATTCTGACTCCCTCATCGGCACTATCGGCCAAATCGTCACGATCGCTTCAATCGTTATGGTTTCCACTCCTAGCCAATGCCAAAACTACGAAGATTACGGCATAATGGGGGGTGCGTCCGGCGATTCGACGCACTTCTCGAAACATTTTTTGCTGGTGAACCTGTATGCGGCAGATCAACGTCAAGTTTGTGATCATCCTGGTGCTCGTCGTGCTCGTCGGAGGTGGTGGGCTCTTTGCCTTGAACCGCTTTCAGGTGTCGCGAAACGCAGGCTCACTGTTCACGCGGGCTGAGGACTCGCTGGAGGCCGGCAACAAGAGCGAGGCGTTGCAGCTGCTCTCGCGGTATGTGGGCATGCGGCCAAACGATGCCACGGCCTACAGCATGTATGCCGAGCTTCTGCTGGAAGTTGCCGAGACTCCTGGTGCCGGCCGATCTGCCTTTTCGCAGGCCTACTCAGCGTTAGAAACCGCCGTTCGAAAAGATCCTGAGAACTTCTACCTGCGGCAGCGGCTCGCCCAGTTTCAGATCTTCATCGACCGCCCGGGCGACGCCCGGGAACACCTGTTGTGGTTGAGAAATCGCATCGCCGAGAACCCAGAGGCTGCGAGCGAGTCCAGCGATAACACCAGTGACGAAAAGCGAGTTCTCACCGCCGGAGAAATCGATGTCCTCCTCGCTCGGGCCCTGATGGGAACGGGCCGATTCGACGAGGCTGCTGAAGTGCTCGCGGAACGCCTTGGCTACGACCGCTCAGCCCGCACCTTCGCACTCCCGGTCGAAGAAGCGACTAAGGGAGACACCGACGCCTACATCCTCCTCGCCCTCCTGTTTGACGACGAACTCCGTGCCACGAGCGAGGCCGAAGCAGTGCTCGCCCGGCTCGTGGAGGTCAATGCTGATGACGCGCGGGCGTGGCTGGCGATGCGTGGCTGGCACGCCCAACGGGGCGACATGCAAGCGGCAGCACAGGACGTTCTCAAGGCGATCGAGGTCGCTCCAGACGATCTTGAGGCCTTGCTGGCGGAGTTCGAACTCAAACTGGACATTCGGGCGCTCGAAGACGCTGAACAGGCGGTCACAAAGGCCGCTGAGCTCTATCCAGACGAAGAACGGGTGGTCCGCGCACAGGCGATGCTCGCACTTCGGCGAGGAGACCGCGATCAGGCCATCACCCTTCTTCAGGCAGGGCTTGAGCGGATGCCCACCCAGGTGGCGTTGCTGCTGATGCTCGCAGACACGCAGCTCCAGGTTGGCAACGTGGACGACACCATCCAGACCGTTGCCAAGCTCACCAGCGTCACCGGCGATGGCAATCCTGCGGTGGGACTGCTTCAGGCACGCGTCGACATGGCACAGCAGAAGTGGCTGGAGGCCCAACAACAGCTGGAAGAGATTCGGCCAAAGGCCAACCCGACCTCCGACACCGTGCGTCAGATCGACCTCTATCTCGGTCAGTGCTACGAGAGGCTCGGGCAGTTCGACCGACAGCTCGAAGCGAACCAGCGGGTGCTCAGCGACGACCCCAACTCAGTTGCTGCACGCATCGGCGCAGCATCAGCCCTGGCTGCCTCGGGCCGTAAGGAGCAGGCCCGCTCAGAATACGAGGTGATCTTCAATGCCATGGCACCCGAGGATGTCTCCGCATTTCCGCAACTCTGGAATCCACTCCTGCAACTGCGGATCGATCAGCAACTCGCCAGGCCGTCGACAGAACGCGAGTGGTCGCAGGTGGATGCTCTCGTCGATCTGCTGGGAGCGTCACCACGCATCAACGATGCGCAGATCGCCATCCTGCGGGCTGATGTGCTCGTGCGGAAAGGTCAGGCCGATGAATCGCTCAGCGTTCTCCGAGAAGCCCTGGAGCGAGACGCCGCAAACGAATCTCTGCTCGGGGCTTTGTTGACGCTCTCTCTGCAGTTTGAGGGACCCGAGGCTGCACAGGCAGTCATTGATGCAGCTCCGGCCGAAGCTCGGGCGAGCTCGACCGTGATGATTATGGAAGCATCGGTCGCCGGCAGCAGCGGATCCGACGACGCAGTCAGCAAACTTGCCGATCTCGAGAAGCGAGCCGCCGACCTTCCGGCTGCGGCCCGCTCAGCCGTGATCGACGCGATCGCCACAGCCTACGGAAGACTCGCCCAGGGCGACGAGGCCGTCCGGGTGTACCGTTCGCTACTTGAGAAGGAACCCAACAATCTCGCTGCCTGGAACGCCCTCTTCACACTTGGTGAACAGGCAAGCGACGTCGAACTCGCCAAGGAAGCCAGCCTTGCCATTGCTCGTCTGGCAGGGGAAGACAGCGCTGAAGCGAAGGTCGCTGAAGCCGCCACCATGATGCTGGAGACCCGCTTGGCTGCTGGAGCCCGAGCCGATGCGGGCATCGAGGCAGCCCTCAACGATTCGGCAAAAGATGCGCTCCTGAAGATCCGCGCTCTCCTGATCGAAGCGGAAACCGAGCGACAAAACTGGGCTGAAGTGCAGCTTCGTTTTGCCGACGTGGCCCTCGCCGAACGCGATCTTGATTCGGCGATCGACCGGCTCAAGCAGGCCGCTCGACTGGCCCCCGGCAACACGCTCATTCTCCGCAGGATGATCTCGCTTTTGCACATGGCCAATCGCATCTCAGAAGCAGAAGACGCGATGGCCTTGCTGCGGCCTCAGGACATGCAGGGGCTCGAGCGGATCACCGCCGACATTCAGTTCCGCAGCGGCAACTTTGAGCAGGCGGTGGCGATCGCTGAGCAGACCGTCTCAGACACCAGCGACAATGTGGAGGATCTCGGCTGGCTTGGTCAGCTTCTCACCCGAGCGGGAAGCACAGATCGAGCCATTCAGGTCTTTCAGCGGTCCGTGGAGCTTGATCCCAAGCAGCCCACAGCCTGGCTTTCGTTGCTCTCACTGCTGACCGATTCTGGGCAGACCGATGCCGCCGCAACAGCACTTCAAAAAGCCACTGAATCACTCTCTTCGCCTGATCGGGAAGTCGTGAAGGCTCAGGGCGAGGAAATGCTCGGCCAGTTCGACGACGCAGAGGCCACCCTTCGCGAGGCCGTTGGCTCGGAAGAGGGCGATGCGATCCAGGCAGGCCAGGCACTCGCCTCCTTCCTGATTCGCCGTGGACGGCTCGACGACGCAGAGAAAGAACTGCGGTCAATCGTTGACGCACCTACCCAGAAGGTCAGAGATCGTCCTGTCCAGGCGTGGGGAAGGCGAACGTTGGCCGAGCTCATCGCGGACAGGGGCACCTACGCGGAGCTCGAGGCTGCGGTGTCACTGATTGATGAAAACGCAGCCGATGGCAGCACGCTCACCCCTGACGACATCACTCTCCAGATTCGGCTCCTGGCGGCACGTCTTGAGCCTGCCTGCTGGCGACAGGCACTCGATCGACTCGACGCCCTGGAAGACCTCCAGCCGTTATCGATTCAACAGCAACTGCTCGCTGCACAGCTGCTTGAGAAACTGGGCCGCTGGGACGAAGCTCGCAACGCGTACGTCTCGTTGCTTGGAACATCGAACCCACCGCCGTTGGTATACGCAGCGCTGATTGAAAAACTGATCACGCATGATGAGCTGACCACCGCCAGCATGTGGCTGGGTCGGCTTCAGCAACAGGCCCAGGACGCTCCCATCACCCTCGCGCTGACCGCAAAGCTCGCGATTGCACAGGACGACCGAGACACCGCCGTTGAGGCAGCCAAAGGCCTGATGCCTACCGAAACAGTCCCCGATGAGCGGATCGGGGAACTGCGAAGCACCGC
>Ga0075475_10001226_pt1 | contig 12616 bp, 30 predicted proteins | sample DEB08_DNA_10_FD_76342 | JGI IMG/M metagenome (GOLD analysis project Ga0075475, IMG submission 76342) | Aqueous microbial communities from the Delaware River and Bay under freshwater to marine salinity gradient to study organic matter... | ecosystem: Environmental > Aquatic > Marine > Coastal ... | reverse complement strand
ATCTGGATTGCCATTCTCACGTTGAGCATCTCTGGCATTTGATACAATTTCCTGTACTGGTGTTCTAACCTTATACCTGTATTGATTAATAAGCATCCATAGAACTTTATTTTTGTACTTACCTTCGATCTTAAAATCTGTGGTAGAAAATTCTCCGCTTGTTTCTAAGTTAAAATTTGATTCTCTTAATTTCATTATACCTCCGTTAATTTCCTACATTAATTATCTCATATTATATGCTTTGCGTCAAAGGGTATTGTAAAAATTACAAACTAGCAGCTATAGCATCCACCTAGTAAAAACGTGTAAGAATTATCATCATGCTTGACAAGAGGAATAGCTAAAGTTTCTTCCCACTTTTTTGCAGTATTTAAAATAAACTCCTCAGCGTCATTTTCTGACATAATATCATCAATTAACTCCACACTTCCATTATCCTCAGCAATCGTTCCAGTATAGCCAGAATGACCATAATCATATCTAGCCTCTTTTCTAAGCTCATTAGCTTTATTATCAAGCTCATTTTTCTTACATTTAACTTTATAAAATTCTACCGTAGCACCCATTTATTTACCTCCTAAATAATTTTTGTTTATAACTTATACTGCGTTTGAATTTCTAAAACATTATCAGCATTGCCCAATAATTCTAACTGCTCATCTATTAAATAACCTATGTTTATAGCTAACTCCCAGTCTCTTAATTCCATAGCCTCATCATAAGAGTCTAGTAGAATGTCAATAGTTTTCTTTATTCCTGAAATTTTTTCACTGTGTTTAATATTCATCGTGACACCTTACCGCATTTTAAAGCCTTTAAATTAGCTAGTTTAAAGCTTCTATAAGCCTTTTTAATGTTATCATAAACAATTACATTGCCCTTTTCAGACGCATTATAGCGGCTATTTCCGCCCCTTAAATGCTTTTTTACGCCTAGCCTGCCATTTAATATTCGCCTAGTACCATCATTTTTAGTAAATTCTACTGTGAAAAATTTACCGCCTACCGTTTTTTTAAATTCATCTACATTTTTAAATAACATTTATTTACCTCCTAATATTATAAACATCAAAAAATATTTCTACCATCTCTGACCAATCATGGATAGTAAATTTATTGTATATTGTAATTTTTTCATCATCTGTCAATTTTCTGTCCAGTACCATTTCAAAATCATCATAAGTCAATTTAAAAACAATATTATTCAATACTACCTCCAAAGTGTATATAATTTATACAATGTGTAAATACTTCCAAAGCACATAAACATGGCAATAGTTTCTAAGTTCATTGCTGCACTTCCTTTAATACTGCCATATAGCCCGTTTTTTCGCCTTTAGTTAACCAATTTAAGTCAATGCAACTCATAACTATATAAACTTTACCTGTGGCATTATCCTTAAGCTTAGTGCCTTGCTTATACTGTTTTTCAACGTATTGTCTAATCATAAAATTTTATCCTCATTTTCTTTTTTTCTTTGATCTTCTAACCTTTTTATTTGTACTTTAAGACTAGAAATATCTGCTAATAAGTCTGATCTTTTACCATATACAATACCGCTTTCATATCGCTTTTCGGCTTGCATTAATTGTTTTTTAAGCCTTACAAGCCTTTCCTGTGTTTTTAAGTTCATTGCTTTTCCTTTCAGGCTTAGTGAATAACTAAGCCTATTCTGTGATTATCTTTGTTTACTGCGTTTGAATCATTTACGCTGGTGTCAATATAACCCGCATTTGTTAACTCATCAAGACTATTGAAAATTTTACTGTGCCTGTCAACATTTTGGTCAATTAAATGATCTTCTCTGCCTCCAATGCTATAAATAATAGTCATATTACTAGGCAATGCGCTTGCGTTATCTTTTAAAAGCTTCACACGTTTAGTATAAGCATAAAACTCAATATTTGGCAAAGCCTTTGCAATTTCTATCCACTTATACAAATATTCTTTATTGTAAAAATCGCCACTGTCATGAATCCTAACCTTTTGCAATTTCTTTTTTCTACGCAATGCGTCAACAGCCATTGTAATAAATTCAGGCTTTCTTGTCATTTGAAAGCGATATTCATAGGCTGCTTTGACTACTGGCCAAGCATATGCGCCTTTATTTGCGTAGCAAAACGACTTGCAAGCATCAGCCATAGGGCAAGTTTTTAGAGCTGGTATCCCAAAATTTACAGTATAGTATTCTGCTTTTTTTAGCTTGCCGTTTCTTGTAAATAGTTGTGTCATGTTTTAACCTCCTGCGTTATTTCCTATATATAGAATAACACATCTAAAATTTTTTTCAATGCCTATTGTAAATTTTACTTACCTGTCAATTCTTTACGCAATGCCCAGCTTTTCACTTCTAAACCTTTTTTTAAATCATCCTCATATCTTGGATTGTAGTTAAAATTTTCCTCATGAGCTGCCATATATGCCGCCTCCATATCCTCGGCTAACTCTTCTGGAAATTCGTTATCTTCGCAGTAAAGATAGCAACACGATAAAACTGTCATGTCAACATCACTGTAAATATTACAAGCCTCCTGAGCCATTCTCAATAAATCACCTTTAGTCATAATATCTCCTCAATAAATTTTATTTATAACCTGCTCATAAACAAAATCGCTATTTTCATTTAATGCGTCAAGCTCCGAATCGGTTAACTCGGTTCCATCCTCATATTCTGCATAAGATATAAAAGCATCCACAAAATCAGGATAATCTCGATAATCTATTCCATCAATTTCTATGTTTTGATAATTAATTTCCTTCATAAGCTTGAACCTCGTAAGTTAAAAATCTGTTATTGAGATAAGTTGCGAAAGAATAAAAACTATCGTCAACCTTATTAGCACTTTCCTCGTGCTCAAATCTAACTATAAATAGCGCATCCGTTGAATCTTCATATACCATAGTTTTATAATCGTTTGAGACATCCTGCGCCTTTTCCCATACCTGATCTGTCAGCTTGCCAGCATCAAAAGGTATATTAATTTTAATTTCTATGCCAACCACTATTGACCTCCTCTGTTACATATAGTATCTCACGTTTTATGCTTTGCGTCAACCTACCCTGTAATTTTTTCCTAGTTAAAATTGGGAGATAGCCTTTGCAAAACTATCCCCCTCAATAATAACCATTACCAAAATCAAGGAGGTCATTTGGTACTTATATAATAGCAAATACTGGAGATAAATCAAATATAATCTTGTCAATATGTAAATTTTACAACGTGTAATATTTTCATCATTCGTATATTCCTAAATTTTTTACCAAAAAAAAAGCAGCCCGAAAGCTGCCGTAAATTATCCGTAAATGCTTCTATACTCTTCTAACTCTTCTCTGCGTAGGCGCATAACAAAATCATCCGCATCTGGACTAGCTGCCTTTATTTGATCATAGCTAGGCCACTTGTCGTTAATTAGCTTCAAAACACAAGTTACCTCTAATCTAGTCATTGGCCAATCACGATCTGCAATTGCCTGATAAATTGACACCTTGTAATTTTTGGCATAATCCTTAAAAAGATCTTGCCAATGCTCTACTTGCTGGAAAGCTTTTCTATATTCTGCACTTGAGTATTTTCTAAATTTCATTTTGTTACCTCCTATATAAATATAATAGCACAATGAGACATAGAATCAATGACAAGTGTAAAATTTACAATAGGTAAAAATTACATATGTATTGCGTATATTCTTCTGTAAAATCTTCACACTACCTTGACAAGGCATTTTCTGGAGAGTCAATAGCCTATGTAAATCTTTCATAGCTCTAAACTCCTAAAATAGCCTAAACATAATCGTTTTATAGCTCTGAGAGGCTCATATTTAGCTTCTAAAGCTTTTAAAAGTTATGCTTAACCTAGTACTCAAAAAAAATTTAAACGCTTCTGAGAGGATTCTGAGCTGTCATATTTTTGGTCACTTTTGCTCCTGAACCATGTAAAGTTTTCATAATTCGTATATTCCCAGACTTTTCGGCACTATTTTCTTGACAAGATTTTACCTTGTAAATATTACAAATCGCTGGACTTTCTAATAATTTTATGAGATAATGTATCAAAGGCATAGTTTTTTTAACAACTATATTTTGAAAGGACTTATTGAGACGGTTAAAAATTGGCATAAGAATTGCATGAAAGAGCCGACTAGGGTAGCCTCAAACAAATAAATTTTGTTTATACCACTGGAAGTCGAGAGATTAAGTTTCCAGCCGAAGGCTCAATAAGTTTTATTTAGTATGCATCGCTAAATAAAAATCCTTTAGATTGCTTGATAGCAAAAGCCATAAACGAAACAATAAAATAAGTTTATAGGCATGAGAATTTCCCGCACTAGATAAAATTTATTTATACTAGTAAAGTATTCTTATGCCCTTTGTTCAACATAAATTATTTAGGCAGTAAGCACAAAGTGCTTTCATGCCCTTCGCTCAATAAATATTATTTAAAAGGTAGCTCCTCCATGAGCTAAAAGATTGGTTGAATTTGACGAACGTCAAGGTTTATTTTGGAGCTATGTAAAAAATACCTAGTGTATTATAAAACATAGATAGTGTAATAGATGCCTAAACAAATATAGGCTAGTTTTATCCCATATACTTACCTCCTATTATGTGTATAAAGTTATTTTATTGAGTATTTAATGGTAGCTTTAATAAAAGAATTATGATCGACATAACTCAAAAGCTTGCCATTCCTTAACTTCAAAGCCTGCAGTAAAGCATTGAAATCCCTGAATTCCTGCGTTTTAACTACAAAATTAAGCTTATATGATCCCTCTGTGGCATAACAAAAGCTTTTATCTACTTCTATTTTCCTATTCTTACAGCTCATTTGACTACCCATAAAGCCCTCACTACATTAGCCTTTTCAAATACTTCCCTTAGTATAACATCTGTAAAGCTCTTTTCCCAATGCCTACGGTACATAGTCTTAACTGTGCCTCTTTTTCCTACAATATACATCATTTATAACCTCCTGCGTTATTTCCTTACATATATAATAGCAAAAATAGCCCCCATATTCCAGACATATCGTGTCAATATGTAATTTTTACAATGGGTAATATTTTCACATAATCTGCGTATATTCCCAAGTTTTCTGGACTGTCTAAAGATTTTACAGGCTATGTAAATTTTACAATCGGCTTGACAGATACTAAATAAATATGATATAATATAGGTGGTAGGAGGGGTAGAGCTTTTTGGAGAGTCAATAAACTTTGTTTAGGTTTTTTTTAGACGGACTTCTGCCTGCTTTTAGCCAGTCAATGATTATCGGTTCATTTTCATACCTTAATTAATTATACCAAATTTAGGGGACTATTTCTAGCCCCCCTGTAAAATTTACCTAGTAATGTTACCTCCAGCTATCTAATAATTGTTTATTTTTAGCAATGAGTAAGTCTATGGTCGAGTCGCTCATGTTGCAGTGCTTTGTTTCACTAGCTGTAAGTAGAATCTTAGTTAGTGTTTCCTCATTCTGGATAGTGCCAAATTTACCATTGAATCTGTAAGTGTACTTTCCTCTCAATACTGTTATCATGTTGCCTCCCTTTGTTATCACCTTGCGTCAATCTTAATATAAGTATAGCACCATGCGTCAATCATTGCAAGTAGTATTTTAAAAAATATTTTGGTATGTAATATTTATATATAGTGGTAAGGTTGCCCAATAATATTTGTTTAGTTACCATGTAATCTTTATATGATTCGTATATTCTATTGACAGGAATAACTGGCATCATTCTTTCTATGCAAGATCCATGCCAAGTGTCTAAATAGGATTTATTTAGAGGGGGGGGGTGGTGGTTCTAAGGCGTGTATATATGTGACGCTACTCTCTGAACACAGATAAAGCTTATTTTACTTTAATACACTATCTTCCATTATAGCTTGCTCTATAGCCTCTTCTAAAGCCTTAAACTCACTATAGGCTTCTTGATACCTTTCCACTAAGTCTTTTGGAAGTTTAGCATCGTATAAGCTGTAAATTCCCGGCTTTGCCTCTAGGAACTCATAGTGATTAACTCTACCAATGTGATATAGGTACTTTTTCATAACTTATCCAATTCTACCTTAATGTGAGGAAATTCAGGCTTTTTAACCACTGTAAGCATCTCTATAGCCTTCTTCTGATTCATAGCCCGAAATGTTTCGTCAACCATTTTAATAAATGCTCTGAGCCTATCATCGTCCATATGGATGCCGTATTTAGCCATCTTAGCTCTAACTCTATCTACTTCTGTCATGTCTGTGTCTCCATTTCCTTTCTCATTGCTTTAAGCCCATGTTTTATAGGAAACCATATTGTTCTAAGTCTGCTTACCGCTATAGGCAATACCATTCTACCTTTTTTAGGATGATTGCCCTCAAAACATAAGTAGATAGCCCCTTTTGGTCCGGAATCCAAAGTTTTTAAATCTTCAGTAAGATACTTTAAATATACCGTAAATTCATGATATTTGAAAGTCTTAGTTCTAAATTCCGAAGGTTTAGCTCGCAAAGGACGTAACCCAAGAGATATTTCAACCCTTCTATATCCCTCAGCTATAGCATTTTTTAAGCTCACTCACACCTCACAATAACCTTACCACAAGGTAGGTGAAGCTCTGTATCTGTCCAATTATTAAACTCTTCTACCTCTGCTGGATTGCCCATAAATCTCTCCATGCCAAAGTAATTTATAACATTTTTTTTGGATAGCTCTAGTTTAAGTCTCTCAAAAAATCTAGGAGTTACCACAATTTCAAGAACATCTTGTCCTATCATGTAATCCTTTTCTAATTCCATTTGAAACTGGGCCAGTATATCATAAATGCTATTTATAGGCTTCTCATAACTTATCATGATTTATATCCCTCTCAACACTTCTTGACCCCTCTTGTCGAACTATTCGGAAACTCCGAGCAGTTGAACTTTCACCCAACTCCCCTTCTGCATAAATGCTATTTATGGGCTTCTCATAACTTATCATGCAAAAAATCTCCTAACGAGGTAATTCCGTAATACACTTACTATAGTAAATACTCCTGTAACAGCTATTACAAAACTAGTATCATTTTGTATTATTTCATTTTGGAATCTAGAGAATAAAAAGCTGTTCATCCCGTAATTTATTGGAATTCCTACCAATGTGTTAATATTTGCTTCTATGAAGCTTTTTTTCCTACTCTGTTTCATCCTGTTTTTTTTGAGCCTCTAGTTGGGCTTCTATATGCTTTATATGTCCTTGCATATGTCTATCGCCTGACTGAATAGTTTCTATAAGAGCTTCATTTATTTGCTCTAGTTCTTGAATCCTTCTTGTAGCTACTTTTAGTAAGTAAGCAAAGCAAAGTAGTAATAACCCCAAGATATACAGTATTTCAGTCATTTAACCTCCGTTTAGAAATAGAAAGTATTCCTTATCAGTTCTAATATAGCCCATTCTAACAAAATAATCAGCAGCACATACCCGGGCTGCTTTACTAGTATGGGCATACTTAGCAGCCTCTTTTATGATATATCTTCTGTAGAAAGGAATCCATAGCAAGAATTTGTAAATTCCATGCTTATCCTTCAACTTTTACCTCCTTTACTCCGTCACAATGCATCTCCAGATACTCAGCTCCATTACTAATACCTTCTGAGAGGTTCATATTTAGCTCCTGAAGCCTTTTAATCTCTTCCTTAAGGGTTTGTATCTCTTTTTGGTGAGAATGCTTTATATGGCGAATATAGGGGCTATTTGCAAGATTGTCGTAGAATGGGTCGCAAATCTTTGAAATCTGTTCCTGAGGAGAGTCAAATGGAGTGAAGTTGTTGAACTTAAAGTAGATTGCAAGCTGTCTACCGCCTCTAAGGTTGTAATCTTCGATAATATCTACAGGATTTAGCCCTATATAGTTAAGATTATTAAAAACTTCATTGAATAAATTCCTAGTGGTATTGTCCATATTTTTCCTTATCTACCTTGGATAGTTCCGACATTCTGGTATTTTTTTCTATCTTTTTCAATATCTTATACATCTTCATGGTATATGCTACAAAAAAGGTTAATGCTACTATGTAGGGAATACCTGAATGGAATAGGTCATGGAATATGTTCACAGCTTAGATTCCTGCCATTTTTCATATAGATAGTCCATCTCTTCTCTGATAGATCTAACTTCTTCTTTTTGTGCAATTGGACAATTTGGGTCAGTTTTAGGATACATCTGCCTTATCCGCCCTCTATCAATTGTAAGGCCTTCTGGTAGTTTTAATGCGTATTTAGCTATGTCTATTTTAGGATACTTCACTTTTTCAGATTTCTTATGTTTAGCCATGATAACACTAGCTTTTTCATTACATTTAGTACAATGCTTGATACTGCTAGTAATCAGTTGAGTTTCTGTCCAAGGGGTGTTACATACTGGGCAATTTTCTGACATTTAAACCTCCGGGCTATGTCCTTGACAGCATTATACCCATAATTTTTACTAGCTGTCAAGGCGTTAATACATATTCATGTATTAACTTCATAACTAGTTGATTTCGTAAGAAATCGACATAGCTAAAACCAATCGTCAAAATCATCGTCAGAAAAAGAAGAGAGGAGCTGCTCCAGCTCTCTAAGAGCTTTTTCGTCAGGCTCCCCTCTTTTACCCGGTATAGGTGGTGGAGTGGATGAGCCGAGAATTAAGTCTACGGCTTTTTTTTTGCATTTTTCGCAGTGATACCAAGCGTTTGCTCCCCATCTGGTTATGGTCCAAGGGGTTCTACATCTGGGACATTTATCTCCTACATGCTCCATATTTAGCTTGCTTTTTTCTTCTAAGTGTGGGTAATAGAATCTAAGTTCTTTTTCTTCGTAGCCAAGTTCAGTTCCATGATCGCTAACAATATAAATAATGTTATTCTTTATTTTTGATACTCTACCTTTTATGCCCCTATCAGTCATAACTCTGTCGCCGGGTTTAAATTTATTCATACTCGCCTTTTGAAACCGAGTCTAGAAAATGGATGCCATAGACATAATTTCCATTAACTTTACTACAGCCCATAGCCATAGTAATCTTGGATTTTTGAGATAAGTGACTAATATCTCTTTCGCAAGGATGGATATAAGGCTTCCCAGAGTTTGATGCAATTATCATGAATAAGCCGAATATATTTTTAAATACTTCAATCACTTAGCTCTTCTACCTTTTCTTTAAGTTCTTGTATCTTCTCGTCCTTAGCCTCCATCTCTTTTTTCCAAAGGCTTTTTAATTTGGAGGCAAATCTAATATTGTGAGTTTTGTGATCTAGACTAACTTCGTGCAAGTACTCTTCTAACTCTTTGATATCGGCCCTAACAAACTTACGAAACTCGTCGCAATCATTCATATAGTAGGATAACCAATCCACCATTTGGTCTATAACCTCTTGACATCTTTGAGCACGCTTAGGAATTTTCACCTTTTAATCCCGTACATCTTTACCTCTATTTTATTTGGGGTCTGCTCAAGGTAAACGCAGTTTTCCATTAAATTTTCTGATAAAGTGTCTACTATATGTTGTGTTATTAAGGCTTTATCTTCCTTTGTTAGATTTTTTTTAATAATGGACTGGGAGATCGAAATCTCCTCAATCCATATATTCAACCAATGTTCTAGGGCTTTTTCCCTAGCAATAAGCCCATCCTTGCGGCTTAAACCTTCTATTTTCATTATCTTACGTAAATCTTGTATAGCTTTTGTATTCATCCGTCACTCTTATTGTTGGGATCTAAACTAATTTTCATCTTCCTCAGATTCGTCACCCTTTATTTTTATGCCTCTTTTGGCTGCTATATTTCTAAATACTGCCTCGGTCATGGATTCCAGAGACTCTCCCCCGAGCATTAACCCCAACTTAAAAGATTTGTTTACTATAGTGTCCAGTATTATTTTAATGCCGAAAAGTATTGTGGGAATACACAAAGTCAATCCTAGCAAAGTGCTTTTTAATATTCCCAAGTCTGTTTCTTCTATAATTGTTGAAGAAATTAAATACCCTATCGCCAGCAATGTTAATATTAAATAAATCACTAATCCTCCCATTCTGGATCACCGAACATAGCTACAATGTTGTAACCCATCTCGATAACATTAGCCAGACCTTCACATATTTCTTCGGCTTCCTCTTCATCAAAAGTTAAGTGCATAATTACATTTCCTCTTGATACCTTTCCTATTACCATTCGTACTCCTTGTTTAATAGTAAACCTAAAAAAAGTTCTTGTCAAACATTATTTTTTAGATTATGCTTTACTAGAAGGTGCCAAGCCGATTAGGTTGGGAGTGTGAGCCGAGAGGTGGCATCTCAGATTACGGGTTTCTGTTAATTACCAGAGGGGCGTTGAAATAACCGAAAGGTCGCAAGTAAGGTAAGGTCAGAAGAGCCAGAGCCTAGGGTTATGAACCTAGGACAGCGAGGAAGTGAGTCCAATCACCGGAGAAATCCGCTATTCCATGTGCCTGTAATCTGCGTGGTAATACAGTAAATAGGGTAATATCAAGGCTATACTACCCCTTTTAGAGGTCATATTACCCCTTTAATAGGTACTTTTACTGGGTCTTATTAAATAAAATACAGTATTCTTAAGGTATTTTTGTGTCTAAATGTAGGAAATTATTATGAAAACTATATTAAAATTACAATATTCTTCAAATTTTAACAACTATATTCTGAAAGTGTTTGTATAATTGGAGGAAAATGTGGACGATGAAATGGACCCAGTATTAAAGAGAGCCTTGGAAGGCATCAAGAAATTCGATCCCGACAAAACAGATATAGAAAGATACGTTCCAATAGATGATTCAATACTAAAAGAAAATGCTAGACTTAGAGCTTTGGACGAAGAATCTGTTGAAAATCTAAAAAGAACCTTAGACCCTGCAAAAAAGCCTCGTAGAGGTATAGGATTAGATGATCAAGAAAGAGTTCGAGATTCATTCACCGAGCAAGTTAAAAAAAGAAGAGCTTCTAAATTACCTATAGAGTCAATACCTGACGAAAAGGTAAAAACTCTAAGCCTTGATAAAGTACAGAAAGCCTTAGGTAAAGCTGACTCAGGAAAAAAGTTATCTGCTTTGAAAAATATAGCAAAAAAGGGTGGTAAAAGAGCAGCTAGTCTATTGGCTGGACCTATAGGATTATTGGCATCTGGTGCAGCGGAAGCATTTGATGCTGCAGAGGTAGGAGCTGGATCGGACACTCCATTCACTAAACCTATCACAGAAGAAGATTTGCCTGAAGATATTAAAATGGCAAGAAGAGTAGCTTTAGCAAAAATGGCTAAAAATAAAATGGCAGAAAATAGCGACTTGAGTCCAGAAACTAAAGCATTAGTAAAAAGTATAAAAAAAGAAAACCTAGAGAAGGATTTATCTGAGGAAGACGCCAAAAGAAATAGAAAAATTAAAATGTATCAAAATGCTCTAGAAGATGCTACAGACGAGGACTTCAGAAAAAGAATACAAAGGCAATTAGATAGGTTAATGTAATGTCAATACACAACAAAATAGTTAAAAACAGATACGTTGATGAGGTCAAAGATAGGACCGAAGGAAAGATAAAAAAACTAAAGCATAAAGATAAAAGAAGATTTAGTAAAATTAGAAACGCTATTAAACGAAACTCCAAGAAGTAGTCGTACCCGTAAGGATCGACAGCAATTGGACATTGAGGAGAAAGCATGAAAAAGATTATCGAGGGTATTCCCTACGCCCTTTTATTAGTACTTACCCCCTATTTATTTCTTAAAGAACCTAGTGTAGCTCAGGCTTTGATTGTAGGATGTGTTGCAGGACTCTCTGGTTATAGATACCATCTAGACTCTGTAAAGCAACCAAACTACGTAAAACTTTTCAAAGAAGAGTTAAGTCAGCTAAAGAAAGAGAACAAAGACTTCAGAGATAAGTACGGTAAAATGGCTATGGAAAAAGGAAGCAAAAAACCTCTAGATAGTTCCTTTAGGTGGTAGTATGAAAGACGTATATAAAGATTTAGAACTAGAACTAAAAGAAAGGGAGGAAAAAATTGCCTCTCTTGAGTCTGAGAATAGAAAGCTCAAGGACATAATAATTGAAAACGACCTTGAAGAAGAGATTGATGAAGACATCTCATTAGTATCCCTAGAAGAACAGATCTGCCTAAACGGAATAAAGTACATAGCAGAACTTGTAAAGACTCATCAATTTGATGACAAAGACGTTAAGAACTTTGATACTCTATTCAAGATACTAAGAACCATTAAAGGTCAGTCCGTTCCAGATAACAAAAAAACAAAGAAGGTAGATATAACTGATGCCCTTAAAGTAGTCAATGGTATGAAAAAATGACAGAAAGGGAAAAATCCCATAAAGAGCAAGGAAAAGCTCCTAAGTCTACAAGACGCTCCAAAAAAAGAAGGCTCTCTGAAGCTGCTGCCATAGATAAGCTTTGGAGAGCTGGGTTTCTTAAGTGGAAGCTGAAAGGTAAACAAAACTCCATCTACGAGCATTTCAAAAACAATGAAGATGATATCTCTGCCTGTCTAGTTTCTAGGCAGTTTGGTAAGTCTTTTGTCTTGTGTCTTATAGCTATAGAACTATGTCTCCAGAAGCCGGGAGCTATAGTGAAGTATGCTTGTCCTCA
>Ga0075475_10001224_pt1 | contig 12629 bp, 3 predicted proteins | sample DEB08_DNA_10_FD_76342 | JGI IMG/M metagenome (GOLD analysis project Ga0075475, IMG submission 76342) | Aqueous microbial communities from the Delaware River and Bay under freshwater to marine salinity gradient to study organic matter... | ecosystem: Environmental > Aquatic > Marine > Coastal ... | reverse complement strand
CAATTAAATGATGAAACTTTTGGGTATAATGTTGCTTGGATAGCAAATACAGATCAATATCCTAGTAGTGAAGACGTAGCACAAATTAAAAGATTCTTAGAGTCTGGAGATAAAAAGTTAGTTATTACTTATGGTCAAGATCCGCAAAGCGTTCAAGGGTTGCGAAATAGCGAATATTCTATCAAGTCTGCTAAGGTCGCTGAATACTTATGTTCCGAGCTTGGAATTTCAATGAAGCCCATGTTTTTAAATGGGAAAAACAAGTATGCTTCTTTAATTGATATGCCAGACTTTGACTTTGACTCATACTCACTTGAGGCTTATAGTAGTATGCTTAGTGGGTTTGATAAGCAGTCAAGAATAGGCGGTAATGGAGAAGGGGCATTGTACCTTGGCTTTAACTGTAGATTGAATGAGCGAAATATAGAAGTGTGCGATGGATATTATCACGAAATTATTCCAATAGATCCTTTTAACGGCAATCTACTATTAGCATTTCAATCGCCAATTTGGGATATAAGAACTGCGTCCAAGGGTGTACAGCAATTTCATACGGGAATTACCAAGGTTACATTTGACTTACCAGAGCCAAGAGAAGATGTTCCAGAAGAAGATGATTGGAACTTGTTCAGGCTATACTTTAGGGTTGTCTGTGAAAGCGAGCTTGAAAAGCAGGCTATTCAAGTGTATATACCAAATTGTTCAACATATGTTCAAGAGACAGAAGAGGGAGAAAACCCGCTACCTTCACAGCTAGAACTGCGAAACGCACAGATCAAAGACACCGACGATCAATATAATGTTACAGTTGTTAATCTAGGTGTGGGCTTGTCTGAATCATTAATCACTAAGTCGGACAAAGAATATGAATTCAATGTTCAGCTAGGTAAGGGTGCTAATTCTATAACAATGTATTTCACCGGCTTTGGTAAGTATGAACCAACAGAAAATCCGCCACAGTATAGAACCGTGAGACTTGCTTCTGTTTCCGGTGTTAGAATACCAGTTGAATACAAATTCTCACAAACTCCAATCTTTGAAACTGAGGAGTTTGAAGTACCGGGGGTAGACGGATACGAATACGATATAGAATTAATTCGCCAAATAAGCACCAGTAGTGATAAATATTGTATTGATCGTGGAAACATTTGCGACAAAGAACCTCCCATTGGATACGGAGCCGACGCTCCAGAAATCGCTGACGGACCAATGGTTGTTGCTCAGGGTGTTTATCATCAGGCTGGATTTTTTGCTGGATATAATAAATCTAGAGTAACTGTTATTAGTGATTCAAGTTTAATACAGGGAAGAACTATTTTAAGAGAAGATCAGGGTGGTGTCAATGCCGAATTAATTCACTTCTTAATCAACTTATATCCACAAACATATTTTGAATTCATTAATTCTGACGTTCCAAGACAATATCCCAATAGCTATAAAATTATTTCTCCAGAACGAGCAAGCCCAAGTAGACTAATTAACGCTTACCCAGAAAACTCTGGATTAAATTATAGATTTGGTCAATACGAAAGCAACTCTCTATCTCTTGATCATTATTCTGACACTGAGGGCAAAAAGAAAATCACCCCAGAAACCGGCAAAACATTTGTAGCAAAGCCATTTAACCCAATGATGGGATTAATGTCTTCTTACTTCCCGTTTAATGACCCGCCAAAAGCGCCGCAGCTACCACCCTCTGAGTTGTTTGGTTTAGGTCATTTGATAAATGGAATGAACAAAGAAGAGTATGAGCGCTACTGGTATAAGGAACAGTTTGAACAAGTGCAAGAATACTATAGCTCTACTTCCAAGTTTAAAGATTTTTACAGCGGCGTTTACTACGAAGACGCAGGATACCAAGAGCGTATTCCTCAAATTTTAAGAGAAACCGGAAAAGATCACCTAGACTTTGAAATATTTCCTTCTGGATATCCCGGAGAATTGTTCGGCTATGATGTCAAACTTCACAAAGATAAGCTATATGTAGGCACACCATTTACTCCGTACCATCAGGAGCAAATAGTTAATTGGCCCACGGTTGTTAATAATTCTACCGATGGAATATATGGATCAACTTTAGGATTTAATGGTGGCGCGGGAGCCGTGTACGTTATCGAGAAAACTGGAAACATTGGTCAAGGGGCTGGTTCTGTAAACAATTCTATGGAAATAACAGAAGGAATACCTTGGGATATAACAAGAAAGCTAAGACCAGAAGAATTAAGCGTGGGTTATACCGGTATTGATTCTACAAATTCTCAGTCGATAATTGGTTCAAATTCATATTCAGATGAGTTCTTATCCACATACGCCCACACTCCAGATATGTTTGGATCTAAGATAAACCTTGCTGGAGATTTGCTAGCAATTTCTGCTCCCGGTCATAATTTCGAAACATATTTCGAGTATACTCCGGCAGAATTTATGAGAAAAGAATTTAACGAACAGTTTGACATCACCAAGGTTATTAGACATGATTTAGCTGATGAGCAAAATAGAATCACTTATCAAGGCAGCGGTGACGTTGTATTAAATCATGGCGCGGTATTTACTTATGAGAATAGAATTTTCGACTGGGGTTCTAAGGAACAGGATTGGGTTCAGATTCATAAAGTTGTTAGCCAAGGGACAAACGCTAGGGTTCAGAACTCTGGTGAAAATATGTTCTTTGGAAATGCTATAGGTATGTATAGATCAAGAAGAAATGACGCTGATTACATTTTAGCTATTGGCTCTGAGCGCCATCAATTTCCAACGAACAATGAAGCGGCTACAGATAATGCTGGAGCGGCATTTACTTATGATGGTGTACTAAGAAAACTAAGACCAGCTTTTTCTCACCCAGATAGTTATATTTCTGGCAGGGTTTATGGTGAATATCAGTCTGAGAGAAATTATAAGAAATTTCATTTCACAAACGGTCAAGAAGCTAACAAGAACGTATTTTTTGAAGGAAGAGTTTTGGCTACTATAGATGGCGAAATATTTATAGAAGCTTCTGGACAAGATAAAATAAACAATGGATACGTTGTTCATAGACCCTACATTGAATCTATACGTGGCTCTTTTGCTCACGGCACAGCCACGTTGGCGTCAATGAATATGACGATTAACGGCGTAAATCCCCCAGTTTCTGGAACCCTCAATCTTGTTGGCGCTGCCCCGCTGAGTGGAAATGTGTATAATTCTCTAGACTTTGTAACATACAATGCTGTTCGTAATTCTGGAGAGCTATTGCTGTATAGCAGCGGCGTTAGGTTTGAGCAATTACCACAGACCCTTTATTCGGAAGCCCAGTTAGACAGCGAGGAAATACAAAAAGCAAACTCTATAAACGGAGTCAGCTTTTTAGTTGGTAGAGGAGGATTTCGTGCAAGAACATAAAATATATGGACTTATCAGCCACAATAAAGAGGAAGATAAGGCTTTTGACGGAGATCCTCTCGCTCACCAGCACTACCCAATGAACCTTACTGGAACTGTTATGGACCCAGAAGTTCATAGCAAGGAAGGAATGGATACCAACGATGAACCTTGGTCTTATTTGCAAAATACTCCCGAACAAATAGCCGACCCGCTGCCTCTCATGGCGACATCTACTCAGGTAATATTGTCCGAGGGCGTTGTTTCCGCAAAACACACTTTGACATTTACTGGCAAACTCATATTTCTACCCACCAATAATGGTATCGTTCAGTATAATTTAAATTCTGCTAAAACATTACTGCAAGCAGAAAAAGCATTTAGAAAAAAATTAACTGACTATAAGTGGTATGAAGTAAAGCTTACTTACGACGAGCAGGATATTGCCGTATTTGCAAATTGCAAATTAGTATCTATATCCTTTGATTCTGGCAATGCTAATTATACCCATTATTCAAACTATACCTTAGTTTTTGAGTCAACTCAACTCGGAGCTAATGATCTAGAGTTTTTTGAAAGTTCTTACGAAATAAATTCTTCTGACGAGATGGGCTATGTGCAAGGTGGATATCAGGTAACACAAAGCCACTTAGTCGGCACTGCTTCTTTTTCTTCTAGGAGTGTTATAGCGGATAAGGCTGCTGAAGGTATATATGGTTTATCGTCAGGTAGTACATTTTCTTTAGCTGGCGATAGCAGAGTGTTTAATGTAAAAAATATTAAAAATACATCCAGCAGCATAAACCCAACAGATGGTAGTGCTAATTTAACTCAGTCCTTTATTCTTGTGCCAAATGATATGGATCAAACTTTATTAATTAGCATAAATCATGAAATAGATCAACCTTCTGGTGGCGTTAATTCTCTTACAATAAGTGGAAACATTTTAGGACTATCTGGCGACACCATTAGTGTTTTTGATAGCTTTAACTTTTATAACATTGCCAAAAATTCAAGTTTATTAACTGGATTTCAAACTGTTAGGCCACCAACCCTTCCAATTACAGACCCAAGAATAAGCTCTTCGATTAATGTTAATTTTGATGACACTGGGTCTTATTCTGTTTCTTATGAGCTTGGAGAAAGATATAGACTAACAAATACTATCTACGAAAGAATAAATATTAGCCATAACTACTCTAAACCAGTAGTTGCCATAACGCCAGTAATCGGAAAGATGAACGGACCTCTCCTTACAAGCCTAGAAACCAGAACTGAAAATACAAAAACTATGTCTATTGACGCTCGTTTTAGTCCGGGTAAAAACCTTTATAGTGAGTGGGACTCATTTGAACAACTACTTATAGATGAAATTCCAGACGGTGATGTGCAATTTGAAAGTTCTATAGAAACTTCAGAAGTAGTATATGAAGGCTCTATTAATATCAATGTTAGCTGGATTCATACTGATTCTTATATCACTCTTACTAATAATAGGATTCAGGAAAACTCGGACCCAGATACTACAATTGGCACATTTGACGTATATGACATGTGGAACGGAATTACAATTAATAATATTAGCCTAGTTGGTGGTTTTGGTTCTTACAATAATAACGATTTCTCGATAACTTCTGGTTCATGGGAACTTAAGGCTGGTCAGTCATTAAATTATGAACAAAAAAGCACTTACGTTATCAGGGTTAAAGCAAACATTACTAGAGATAGAGATGGTAAAACCTTTAATTACTATGGAGTTTTTAGGATTTATGTTAATGATGTTAATGAGTCAAATTCAGAAAGTGGTAGTATTCATTTGTCTAGAACAGCAGTATATCATGGACAACCAGCCGGGACCATTGTTGGATATGTAACTTATGCAGATCCAGAGAGATTTTTGGGACATAGAAAAGACGTTCCTGAGATTAAAGTTACAAGTGGAAAGTTTCAGATTGTAAACGGCAATCAATTAATTACCACGGAAACCTTTGTTATTGATCCAGATGATCCAGATGCGACCAAGCCGGTAGAGATAGAGATTATAGATGGTGATTATACCGTATCAGACAGCTTTGATATAGAGGTTTTAAGATGAGTGAAACTTTAGATAATCCAAATAATATTTTCTTTATCCCTAAAAACAGCAATAAAAAAAGGTTTGGAAGTACAGCAAATGGCTTTACACTTCCCGGTGGCGCTCCTCTTGTTTCAACAACTACCGCAGCGTTTATTGACAAAAGCAGTGACGATTATACTCAAGGAACGGCAGATAACAATGTATTAAAACAAACTACCTTAACTATTTCTGGACATATTTTTCCCAACAACTCTGCCAATCCCGCCCAAGCAATAGTATCCCAGCAAAGGCAAATAACAGCAAACCTAACTTCTAGTAAATATTTTGATGTAGAAATTAATGATAAGGATGGAGTTTTAATAACGTCCTATTCTGACTGTACACTTGTTTCTGTTGATTTTCCAGAAGGCACTTATGTTAATTACTGTCCATACACAATCGTTGTTGAGCAATATAGCCGCAGTGGCGCGGGTGGTCAACATTACCGTGAATATAGTTATAATTTTGACATACAATTAGATGATAGTTATGGATATATGAATACCGCAAATAATGATGTAGTTACTAGCAGTCATTTAGTTGGAACAGAGTCAATAACGGTTTCCGAGAATGATGGAACCTTTCTTGATAGTAAAATCAAGTTTCAGAGTGGCACACAAGTATATTTAACATCAAACAAATATCTTGATGTGATGGATCAAGGAACTGCGCATGATATCAGAAACTTACAATATAATACTAGTGTCAACCCTATCGATAAATCCATTACATATACTTCTAGTTTTATATTAATTCCTAATGGCTATAGTTTGACATGTCTTGGTAATTACTCTGTTTCTAAGGACGATAGTGTTAACTTGGCTTATACCAAGGGTTCATTAACTGGAAGTATTCTTGGTTTAACTACTAGCTCAACTTATCAATCCGAAAATGTGTCCGCAGCAATGGCTGGCTACAATGGTATAAAATCTAGAGCGCAAACACTGATGACTAACGTTGGTGTATCTCCAATTAACACAACCCCACTGTCTGATGTTTTAACTAAAAATTTTGGTGCTGGAACTGTAGATTTTACGCTAGAATATGATAATAGAAACAATAATCAAGTTCCTAATACTTCTTATGAATCAATAAGCGTCACAGACACTCCAAGTAGGAGAATGTTTGCTTTAATTCCCGTGATGGGCAGAGCTAGTGGACCAATTATTCAAGATACTTATGGCAACACAGAGACAAAAAGAGATTTTAGTATAGAAGTTGTTTATAAAGCAGGGTTTGGAAATAGCTCTGGGCCGGGAACGATAGCTATAGAAAATACATATAAACCTAATGCAACCATTATTTTCGAAAGTGCATCAACAACAACTTGGAACGAAACCGAGAGAAGATTTACTCGACAGAAATCGTGGGTATATGAATGAAGTATGATCCAAATTGTGACAAACTTGACATTAGTTATTCTGGTATTACGTATAGCCGTACCACTAGTACGACTACAACCGGTACTACTACAACGAGTACTACTCATCCCCCTTTTACATATCTTTCTACAACCCCTCCACCTCCATCGATTGAGCAACAGACTTTCCTTGGTGCTTCTATCGTTTCTTTTAAGTGTAATGCCAGCTTTGGCGATGGAGTTTCTCAAGTCAATGTAACCTTAGTAGAAGATCCAGCAAACAATGATGCATTTAATCCACCAGCTGTTGGTCAACCAGTATTTTTTACATTTGGAGATCAACAACGTAATGCTACCGATGATGCAACAATTGGTCAGGGGTTTTATAGCACAATAGATGATTTGTACAGAGCTAATAAGCCAATATATACTGGCGCTCCTGCTAATACATATACACATCATCATTTTGCTTTTGGTGGATTATTACAGTCTTATCATTATAATCAAGACGCTAGTAGTGGACAACTTATAACTGCTGTCGTTGTTGACCCAAGAGAGATTCTTTCTGGCTTTAATTTAATCCTTAATAATCATGCTGGTACAACATATTCTAACGATAATCTTATTAATATTTATGGATTTTTGGAGCATGTGTCTCCTTCATTTCGTGCCTCGTTTATGACTTCTGCAAACTTATTGGGAAGTTATACTGTTGGTAATATTCCTTTCCCCGGAAATCCAGATGGCCTACCCGGAAATTGCTATATTCAAGGTCGTCCAGTAACTGGTACTGGAATGTCTTTAAGGTCAGAAACTGGAATCCCACTCTTCAGAATTATTCAAGCGTTTAACTCTTTGATGGGTATGCACCAGTTCCCTGTAGTACAAGGAAGTGAATACGCACAATATGGTGGTTGGTTGAAATTCAGAGGGAAAAAATATCTTTTAGATCTTTCTGATTTGCCAATACCAGATCCTTTCTACCAGATATCTGGAGAAAGTATGAATCTTCTAGAGTTCTGCACAGAGTTGTGTGATGCTTCTAATCATGAATTGATGGTTTCGTTGCTCCCACTAAATAATAGGTCGGGAACACCATTGGCTACGTATTGGAGCAATTTTTCTGGCGTTCAGAATGTTGGCGGCGTCATAAAGGTTACAAGTATTGATAGGTCTAGTTCGTCTGGTCAGGTAAGTCAGGATTATATTGATAGCCTTCCATTCTGGACGACTCAACAAGACATTGGTACAGAAATGGCGACAGAAGTTACTGACAAATTCGTAACCGGCGCAAAAGAAGTTAACATGTATTATTTCAAGTCAACGCTTGATCAATGGTACAGACACGGGCTGCATAAACTAGAAAACTCTTTTAAAGCTCAAGTCTTACCTTATTACGGCACTCTTGGAACTGGGATGGCAACTATACCAAGAGGCAAAGGTCCGTGGTCTCAAATAATACTTGATTCTAGTACTTGTGGTGCTGCCGGGGTTGGCCCTTATTATGTTGCAACTGAAATAGAACTAAGGGCTGTAGATATTTCTTTTGATAAATGGGTCGATTTTCTATTACAATATAACCGCCTGTATAAAGAAGTAGTTTCGAACGGTGCTATTCAAGATGACGCTGCCGCAGATACTCCAGTCGCAGACGGAGATGGCAATCAAACTGGAGCTTTAGAAATAACGGTTCCGCGATGTACGTGGCCTCCACATCCAGACGATTTGACTAGATTTAATAATGGTCAGGGAACTTGTAGTCCTCCGTATGGATATCCGTTGTATTGGGGTAGAGCTACGGCAATAGGTCTTTGGTCGGGTGGATCTGTAGGTTTATCTGCCACATCTCCTGATCTAGTCAGTGGTGGAAATGGGGCGGTTAAGCCAGAGGCTGCAAAACAATTTGGTGCTGACGCCACAAGTGATAAAAATAAAGCTCATCAAACCGCAAGCTCTATAGCTTCGGCAGAAAAGGGGCTAGAAAATGCTAAAATGGTATACAATTTTCTCAAGGGCATCACGGATGAATGCTTAGGAAAGAAGTTTTTGGTTAAGATTCCCCAAAAAGTAAATGCCGGATGGGGGGTAGATGAGCCTTGGGGTTTTGTTCCAAGAAACAGCGCTGGAGATGCTCAACCCCAAGCTAATGGTGGTTTCTGGAATGTTACGAACAAAAATAAGTATTTAGCTTCTATTTTGCCAGCAAATGCCAGAACTAAAGGAGCTTTAGAAATAGGATGGAATATTGGAAGTGCTTCTTATGAGTTTAACTATTTTCCAGAGCCAGCCGGTGGATCAGAAGGTGTTGCGTTGGCTCCACCGCAACTATCTGCTTTTTTTGCTAGCTCTGGAAGAATTCCTTGTTGGGTTCAACTTCCTTATTCTTCTGATTTAAATATTTCTAGTGTTAATAAAAACGAAAGCGTATATTACAATGGAAGTTTATTCGTTACAGCGGAACTGGATTCAAATTTTTTGATTAGTCCACCAACTGTAAATTTACTAGCACCCGTTTATGGGGCAACTCATTATAAAGAAGAAACTGTTACCACTGAAAATCTTGATACAATCAATCCATTTGATGGCAGTATAGAAGTTTGCCGACAGGTTAGACCAAAAATCTACTATCCAAAAGGAGCTAGTGGAAATACGGCAAGATTGCTTACCATTGACTTAGTGAGAGCTAAAAACAATAATAACCCAAACTATTATACCGAAGGATTTGACGTTTACTGCTTGATTACTATTCCTAGAGTTACTATGACTGAGGAAGGTAACTTTAGAGAGGGAGTAAGAAATAAAGTGAACCTAGCAAATCTCACACATTATTTAAGAGAAGATGTTGTCATGGGTATGCCGGGGTTTGGCGCAGTGCCACAGCTACCAAGTGGCAAACCTTGGAAATTGCCATCGGGACAAACTGGAGATGCATTTGAAAAAGCAGTCTCTGGCTTAACCTTTTCTACCACTAGAAGTATCTTAATGACTTCTCCCGGACCTATATGGCCAGAAATTGTTGCCATACCTTTGACATCAAATGAAAGATCTTACGGGCCTTGGTATAATGGCTCCAATGGTGGCAAGTTGGAATATATTCACGAAGAATCCTTGGCCCCTTGGAATTTTACAGGGGATTATACGATGGATGACATGGGAACATTATTAGCTTCTCAAACTACTTCTACAGACCTGTCTACCGAAAGGGCTTCGTTCACAATGGTTGGATGGCCATCTGGATTAACCGTTGGAGGATTACTTCAAGATGGTCCAGCGATTACTAATATCTCGACTGATTTTAGCACAGGTGGGATCAAAACTACTGTAACTATGGATTCGTACACCCCCTCTTTTGGTAAATTGCAGAAACAAAGACAAAAGATGATATCAAAGATATCAAAACAGCAGGGTCAACTACGAGACAATATTAATGCTATGATTAAAAAGGGCATCGTCAACACTAAGAATAACTTTAGTTTTACTGCTTTTGCGGCTGCAAACGCTGCATCTTCTTCTAATTCTAACACCTATGAAAGCTCTCCGCTAGAAAAGGGACACGTTGATAATCCTAATACAGTCAACATGAGCTATGCCCCATTGTCTATAACGAGGAATGGTACTGCTGAACAAGGTGACACATCTTTAAGTTATTCTGGTTCTTCTAAGGTATTTGCCAAAAGTAGCGGATTATTGTCATCAGTCACTCAGGCCGAAATGTCTGCAATAATGTCTTCTAGCACCTCTGCGTATCTCAGGCAGTACTTTAATTCTATTTCTACTTCTTTTGGTGAACTTTTTCATCCAGCTTCATCAACTTGGCACTATTTTCTTCCAACCATGAAACAGCCAATAGATAGACTGATGTACGGCGACGACCTTGATTCAAGCGATGATATTCATTACTATGATTAACTGGAGGATATAAATGTTTAGCGGAAATGCCTTAAGCAGTAAAGTATCTGGTCATTATTTCTACATCACCAAGCTTCAGCGTCAAGGTTTAGCTGTAATGACTAGTGGGGATTGGCCAGCTGTAAAAAGCTATATAACAAATGGTTACAATTACGATGAAATTCAGGATTACTTGGAGTCAGAACTTTCAGTCACCACATATTATTATACTGGTGGATCATTAACATCTCAAGAAGCTTTTGATCTTATTGCTTATGCAGATAATACAAAATATAAAGATAGAGCAAGTTATTCTGCTAGCGAAAGGCAAATCCGAGAAATACAGTCAAGCAAGTATGGTTGCTTAACTTCTATATCTGCTGACGATGTTTCATCTAACAGTGTTAAAATATATTTTCAAAAAAAGACACACGAACGGATGGATAGAACCGTTTCTTTTAAGTCTGACACCTTATTCACAGCTCACCCAAGAAGAAAAAGCGGGGCAAGGTACGCCTTTAAGCAAAGTTTATATTCTGATGATGGGGTCTATGTTGGAAAAACAAATTTAACAGAAGACAATTTCAATTCAATGGTATCCGCTCCCTTGGCATTGTATTTTAATCATAACGAGGGCATTTGGGAATCTAGCTCTAGCTTTCTTTGTTCTTTACTGGAGGATATAGATGCGGCAGACATAGTTGCCCCCGCTATACCAGACGATCTTGAACTAGAAAGTAGCGACTTTTATGGCGCTTCTAATCCGCCAAATTATATGGGAGAATACACCACTGGTATGGCTATGCCGCTGTCTGTTCAGTCTAACGATCCAAGCTCTTTTGGTCCAAATATCGTTAATTATGATGGTAAAAAAAAGGTAGAAGCAATAAGGGTCGTCAACAGAACCGGCTCTTTATTTAATAAAGGAGAGATAGCGCTTGTTCAAAGAATGGACGGGGAAAATATTTTAATCAAAATTGGAGTTGGTGGCGATATTCAAGAACGACCGCCTTCTTTTGTTGGTCCTTGGATGTTTGAAAAATTCTTGGCTAGTTCAGATGAATATATGAAGCTCTCAGACGGATCTCTAGTAATTCCGGGAGGAGACGAAGTAGTTGATTTTGTTTATGATAGATGTTATGGTACAGAAGCACGAACCGCTATAGGATTATTTCAAGATAAAATCCAAAACCAAACTTCTGATAGCTTTCCTGATGGTAAGATTGGCTTGGGTGGCAATGCTTATAAAAGTAGGATTAATGTTTCTGTTGGAACAGAGGATTCTCCCACCGTAGCGATTGATAGTGTTGGAACTCATGAGATTGGTATTTTTTGGGGTCCGGTATTTCCTGCGGGATTTAACAAAGACTTGGTAAGTGAAGATGGGTTTAGTAGTATTAATCAGTTCCAAATACCAGCTGAACTAGGTGCTTGTGGTCCAATGTTTGACGAAGCTGGAGAATATAGTGGATCTCCTATAGAATCTAACGGCGCAGTAGTTTCTGCTATTAATAGCACTTCTCCTTTAACCGAATTAGCAAACGTTTGCAATGGAGTTAATAGAAATATTTTAGCTTCTGGAGCTAATTTACGACCGCTAGATGAAACTTCTGTTCAGTTTTCTTTGCTTAGTGCTGAATTGTATGCACACAAGGACCAAAACAGTCTCAATATAGTTGACAGTAAACTTGCTTTCAATCAAGAGCGTTGGGCGCGTAAATTCTACAATAATATTGTATCATTTACAGGTCATCCGGCAGGAACAGATTTATTTGGAGGAGCAACGTTTAGTGAAAAAACAATGGTTGCAGGAAAGTATGAACATATTTACGATGTCCCTCTTGGTGGTTACAATGGCCCAAAGTATGACGCCTATGTATCCACTTCTCCACTTGATGTTAA
>Ga0075475_10001218_pt1 | contig 12664 bp, 8 predicted proteins | sample DEB08_DNA_10_FD_76342 | JGI IMG/M metagenome (GOLD analysis project Ga0075475, IMG submission 76342) | Aqueous microbial communities from the Delaware River and Bay under freshwater to marine salinity gradient to study organic matter... | ecosystem: Environmental > Aquatic > Marine > Coastal ... | reverse complement strand
CGCGCTTTGAAGCCTATGCCAAGTTTTCTGATTCACTTAAAACAGTACTTGGAGCGATAGATCCCAACAAATTGAGTGCTGATGATCGAATTTCTCATACCCTTCTTCACTTCGTTCTCAATGAAACTGTGGTGAAATACGATTTTAAAACCCATTGGAATCCAATATTATCTGATGCTGGGTTTCACTCCAGTTTAACCTACCGTGTTCGACCCATTACAAATAAAAAAAGTGCTTTAGCATACCTTAAACTTCTCAAAGCCATCCCAACCTATATTGAACAACAGTCCGTTTTAATAAAAAAAGGATTGGATGCTGGGATGGGACAACCACTGGTCATTTTTAAAGGTTACGAATCTACCTATGAGCAACACATCACCAAAACTGCTGAGGAAAATTTTTACTACTCCCCCTTTTTGAAGCTTCCTCCACAACTTACATCTAAAGAAAAAGACTCTTTACGCCAGGCAGCTAAAGAAATCGTATTGGAACAATTGATTCCTGCCTTTCAATTTGTAAAACGCTTTTTTGAAGAAACCTATTATCCCAATACAAGAACCACGTTAGGAGTTTCAGAAACTCCAAATGGTGCCTCCTATTATCAAAGCAGGATCAACTATTTTACCACACTAGACGAAACCCCTAAAAGCATTCATCAAAAAGGACTCCAAGAAGTTGCACGAATCCGAAAAAAAATGGAGGATATTGTCAAAGAAGTCAAATTTAAAGGAGACCTAAAAGCCTTTATTGCATTTTTAAGAACCGACCCACAGTTTTATGCTACTACTCCCGAGGAGTTACTCAAACACGCTCGAAATATTGCCAAAAAATTAGATGAACAACTTCCTCGCTATTTCAAAACCCTCCCTAGAAAACCCTACGGGGTAGCTCCTGTACCTGCTGCCATTGCACCAAAATATACAGGAGGTCGCTATGTAGGTACTTCTCCAGAAAGCACAGATCCAGGCTACTACTGGGTTAATACCTACAACCTACCCAGCAGGCCTCTCTACGTGATTCCTTCACTTACGGCTCACGAGGCGGTTCCAGGGCATCACCTACAAGGAGCTTTAAACAACGAACTGCCCGAATCCATTCCTCAATTCAGAAGAAACCTATACCTCTCTGCCTATGGAGAAGGCTGGGGACTTTATACAGAATACTTAGCCGAAGCTATGGGAATTTACACCACTCCCTACGAACATTTCGGCAAGCTCACTTATGAAATGTGGCGTGCCTGCCGTCTGGTAGTCGATACGGGCATCCATGCATTTGGGTGGACTAGAGCACAGGCAGTAAATTTTATGGCAGAAAATACAGCCCTTTCCCTTCATGAAGTCAACACTGAAATTGACCGCTATATCTCTTGGCCAGGACAGGCATTAGCCTATAAAATAGGAGAGCTTAAAATCAGAGAACTACGCCAAAAAGCAGAGATGGAGCTAGGCAATCAATTTGACATTCGTGAGTTTCACGAGGTTATTTTAGAAAAAGGAACTGTAACTCTTCCTCTTTTAGAAGAACGAATTAATCAATATATCGCATCTAAAAACTAAAATTAAATGAACGAAAACAAAGTACATATCTTTAGAAAATCAAAAGGTCAAATCGTAATTGACGGTCCAGTAAAACTCACGGACGAAGATGGAAACCTACTTCCGCATGGAGATCGTTTCACCCTTTGTGGCTGTGGCAAATCCAAACGAATGCCCTTTTGTGACAGTTCTCATAAAGATTCTTAAATTCAGATAAAAATATTAACTTTAAAGTCAAACCTATTGAATTAAAATCGATACCATGTCAACATTTAATCTTAACATCAACGGTAAGGTTCACAAAGTAGATGCAGATCCCACCACTCCATTACTTTGGATTTTGAGAGACCATCTAGACCTCGTAGGAACCATCTCTACCACTGTGGCTAAGACAACTTTACGATTGTCCTTTTGCCAGGCCCATGCTTGCACTACAAGTTGTTTTATTTCGTGTGTCATCTCAGGGAAACTTACACTATAAAGATATTAATTCACATGGATTTGATCCTTGTATACAACAGAAAACCTCATCTTATCAGGATTTCTGCTCGTGACGAAAAAATCGTATGAGGTTTTAAACAAAGTTATTATTTGATCTGTAATAAAAACTCCTCAGTTTAGGAAGTCAGACTTCAGTTCAACTGGTTCAAGGGGCAATGTTTCAAAAAGTTTATTCAATTTTCGCTTACTAATTTGAATGGGGGTTTCTTCCATTCGCTGCACAAAAAAAAGTTTTCTGTGTATGTATCGAGGGGGAAATCCAATCTCTATAGTAGTAGGAGAAAAAGTTGCCGGTCGAAAGGTCACTTCATTTTTCCCATAAATCTTGAGTGTGTCCAAATTCAAAAGTAAATTCAAATAGCCTACGTTAAACTGTTTTTTATTTTTGTAATAATAGGGGAGAAAAAAATAATTTAAAGAATCATAGGTCACTACCTTCGATAGCTCTCTTTCCAAATTTTGGGCTTCTTGTTCTTGTTGTCGTTTGGCTTCAAATTGATCTGCATACTGATCATATCTCAGGTAATACGATTCATCATTCACTTTTCCTAGGATAAAAGTCTCGTTATAATAACGTTTTCCTTTGATTTTTCCATCCCACATGGTTTTGAACCGTTCGGCTTTTAGTTTTGTACTTTTGTTTACACTATCTCCCAAAATTGTTCGCGTATACTGTTGGGCATGAACATTTATAGAAAATAATACAAGAAGTGCTAAAAAAAGACGTGTCATTTCTCTAATTCATCAAAAAGGGTAGTTCCATAGCTGTTGGTTTGGTTCCTTGTTTGGAATCACGAACCATTTTTTCGACCTCGTCCATTAACTTATCATTCTCGATCACTATGCCGTCTTTGATGGTGTGAAGAATGCCTCCTTTTCGCACCATTTCTCCAGAAGGTTCTATAGTTAAAGCTCCAAAACTGTACATGTTTCTCAAATTGTAAAGGGGACTTTCATTGACAATAATTAAATCTGCTGTATAACCAGGACGTACCAAACCTAATTTTTCTTGTCGTAAAGTTTTAGCAGAATTGAGTGTTGCAGATTTTAAAACTTCAAGGGTGTGCATTCCTGTCTCACGCAAAAGCTGTAATTCACGAATATTGGAAAAACCAGGGGTAGCAAAAATGTAACTGTCATCGGTGCCATAGGCTACACGACCACCTTTTTTATTGAATTCAAAAATCAAATGTCCCCATAAATCAAAGGCTTTAGACCAATAATATTCGTCATCACTGGTCCAATCATAATGATAGGCACCATGATAGTTGGGGTCGGGTCCGTTACGTTGAATAAGTAAATTATGAGTATATTTTTTGTGCCATGGAAGACTTTGTGCTCGTAAAATATCCCTATTGGCCTCATATACAACACGTGTTGGCAGCATGGTAACTCCATAGTGAATCAACGAGTCTACTACTTCTGTGAGCAGCCTTTTTTCGTTGGTTTCTGACCATACCTTTCCCGCCTGTCGAAATCTTTCGTTTTCGTCATTGTAATTGTACGTAGGTTTAAAGTCTTGTACTTGACGATCCAAAGCAGATTCTGCATAGGCATAGTGGTGCTCAATCATGGTGACTCCTAACCGTGCTGCATCTACTGCTTGGGTTACTGCAGTAGTGCTGGGAGGAATGTGATAGGTGGTGATTCCTCCATTGGCGGTAACTTCTCGACATACAGCCTTGAGCAACTCTTGACTCCAACCTAGATTTCCAGCATTGACTACATGGGCTCCTTTAGCAAACATTTGTTTGACCACTTCAGGCGCATTTTTAGGATCATCTAAAGCGATTTTATCAAAATTGGTCATCGCTCCGTAGGACCAAATAGGAAATAATTTAGGCGCTAAAATTTTATTTTGTTTGCTCAGTTTTGCTTGTTCCATTCCCGATTTTAATCCGCGATCCGAACCTGGAACCATGGTGGTAACCCCATGGGCTAATTTTAAATAATATACATATTCCAGAGGCATGGGATCTGTTCGCAAGTGCATGTGCAGGTCTATCATTCCGGGCATGACATACTTACCTTTTGCGTCTATAACACGATCCCCAGTTTCTCGTTCTACAATACCTCTAGACTTTGCTGTGACTGGATCAAAAGGAATCATATCTGTAATTTTATCTCCTTGGATTACGATATCATAGGGTCCCACTGGAGGTCCGCCATGCCCAGGAATGACCATGGCTTCACGAATTACTAGTTTTTTATAAGGTCCCTTAGCAAGACCATTGAATTTTTCTTGGGCTGTGGAAATAGTAAAACTCAATAATGCAGCTAGTGTAATAAGTATAAACTGTTTCATTTATTTATAGTTTGTGTACACCAATGTACTAAAATCTTTCAATTCCATATATTTCAATCTCCTGATTTGTCTGGGGTGTCTTTGTTAAATTAAATTTCATTAAATTGAGATTTAAAACTTTATTTATGGAACAAATAAAAAATTTATCAGCAGGCCTTTTAAGTACCCTTTTCATTACAGTACTTCTCGGCGGGTGCACACCTACAGATACTTCCCTTTTTGAGATTACCTATGATGCAGAATTAGGTAACGAGGCATACGACGGACGTCTTTTGGTACTCATAACGAAGGACGACTCCAAAGAACCGCGTTTTCAAATCAACGATTCTGATGAAACGGGAATCGTAGTAGGAAAAAATGTTCAAAATTGGAATGCAGGCCAAAAAGAGACTATTTCCTCCAACACCTTAGCATACCCCATCGATAAATTAAATGATTTGGAGAAAGGAGACTATTATGTTCAGGCCATACTCCACAAATATGACACCTTCAACCTATCCAATGGACACACGGTTCAACTGCCTATGGATCAAGGAGAGGGACAACATTGGAATACCTCTCCAAAAAACATTTACAGCAAACCTATCAAGGTTACCTTAGACCCCTCAAGTCCAAATCCGATTCCTATTGTGATCTCAGAAGAGATCCCTCCTATTGCTCCTGTGGAAGACAGCAAATATGTTAAACATGTTAAAATTAAAAGCGAACTGCTTTCAGAATTTTGGGGACGGGATATGTACCTTCAAGCCAACGTATTGATCCCAGAAGGATTTGATAAAGACAAAAAAGCAGAGTACCCACTAATGGTTTTTCATGGGCATTTCCCCAAAACTATAGGTGGTTTTAGAACCACTCCTCCTACCGCTCCTAAAGAAGATACAATATTTAGTGATCGATTTGGCATCACAGGATACAAATACATTCAGGAAAAAGAGGCGTATGATTTTTATAAACAATGGACTTCGAAAAACTTTCCGAGATTTTTGGTTATAGAAATTCAACATCAAAATCCCTATTACGACGATTCTTACGCTGTAAATTCAGCAAATTTGGGCCCCTACGGCGATGCCATTACTTATGAATTGATCCCACACGTTGAAGAAATGTTCAATGGTGTAGGTGAAGGTTGGGGACGTTTTCTTTACGGGGGTTCAACTGGGGGCTGGGAAGCCCTTGCTGTACAGGTGTTTTATCCTAAAGAATACAACGGTTGTTTTGCGGCCTGCCCAGACCCAATAGACTTTAGAGCCTATACCGTGGTGGACATTTATAAAGATGACAACGCTTATTATAAAAACGGAACTTTTAAAAATACCCTTCGACCAGGAATGCGAGACGGAAAAGGACATATCAAAACCCAATTGATTGATATGAATCGTAGGGAATATATTCTAGGAGACAACAGCCGTTCAGGCGACCAGTGGGATATTTGGCAAGCGGTGTATTCCCCCGCGGGTGAAAACGGATATCCCAAACCCATTTGGGATAAATTGACTGGAGAAATCGATCGTGAAGTTGCTGAATACTGGAGAGAAAACTACGATCTGAGATATATTATGGAACGCGATTGGGATAAAATCGGGAAAGATCTGGAAGGAAAAGTGAATATTTATTGCGGCGATATGGACAACTACTATCTGAACAATGCCGTGGTACTAACAGAAGAATTTTTAGAAAATACTAAAAACCCCTACTACAACGGGGAAGTTGACTATGGCAATAATGCCGAACATTGTTGGAATGGGGATCAAGAAAATCCCAATTACATTTCAAGACTGCGTTACAACACCATGTATTTAGACAAGATTACAGAACGACTAAAAAAGACGGCTCCTAGGAACCACAAACTCAAAAACTGGGGCATTTAAACTAGATAATTAAAATCAAATACTGCGATTATGAAGAATTTAAACAAACTTTTTACTCTGCTGACGGGAGTCCTTTTTTTTACAGGAATCGATAATCAGGTCTTTGCCCAAAAAGCAGAACAACTCCAAAGCTATTCCTGGAGAGCTATTGGACCAGCCAATATGGGAGGACGAGTTACAGATATTGACGGTGTCCCGGGAGACCCCTCAACTTTTTATGTGAGTGGTGCCGATGGAGGAATCCACAAAACCATCGATGGAGGGGTGAGTTTTAAACCCATTTTTGAAAATCAAAGAGCTTATTCGATTGGTGCACTAACCCTTGCTCCTTCCGACCCTAATGTGCTTTGGGTAGGAACGGGAGAAGGAGATCCTCGGAACAGTGTGGGCTACGGATGGGGTGTCTATCGTTCTGATGATGCCGGTGACACATGGAAACATCTTGGACTTAAAGAAACGGAACGTATCAAGCGAATTGTTGTAGATCCCAACGATCCTGATGTAGCCTGTGTATGTGCTTTGGGAAAAGAATGGGGACCCAACCCGGAACGCGGGGTATTCAAAACCACAGACGGCGGAAAAAACTGGGATAAAATTCTTTATATCGATGAGGATACCGGTTGTGCAGACCTTGCCATGGAAAACGACAATCCCAGAATTATGTATGCAGGAATGTGGACCTTCAGAAGAAAGCCTTGGCGTTTCGACGATGGGGGGAAAAATACAGCCATTTATAAAACTTCGGATGGCGGAGCAACTTGGAAAAAAATCATGAAAGGGCTTCCCAAAACCGATATGGCACGTCCGGGAATTCACATTGCTCAAAGCGACCCAGACATTGTTTACTTAATGACTGAATTTGAAGGAGGGGGAACCGCTTTCCGTTCAGAGGACAAAGGAGAAAACTGGGAACTGGTCAATGACGACCCCAACATTAACTTCAGACCTTTTTATTACAGCGATGTTCGTGTAGATCCCAAACGCCCCAACATTCTTTTTTCTATTTCAGGAAGATTGAGCCGCTCCAAAGACAGCGGTCAAACTTGGGAACGTATTGCAACTACCGTACACGGTGACCACCAAGCCTTATGGATCGATCCTGAAAATCCTGAATACATCCTCAACGGAAGTGACGGTGGTTTTCAACGTACTTTTGACGGGGGAGACCATTGGGAAATAATCAACAATATTGAACTTTCTCAGTTTTATCAAATCCAAGTAGATAACCTAAAACCCTACAATGTTTATGGAGGATTACAAGACAACGGAACTTGGGTGGGACCCAGCAACTCGCTTTATGAAGCGGGTATTTTAAAACGACATTGGAAAGGGCTCGCTTATGGAGACGGCTATTACGCCGAACCCATCCCCGGAAATGAACATTTGGTTTACACCAATCTTCAAGGAGGAGTTCCCTTTTTAGTGGATAGTCGCTTTGGTAATGTACAAACGATACATCCCTATCCAAAAATTGTGGGATCTGCAGGAGATGCAATCGAAAAACACAAATATCGATTCAACTGGGATGCTCCCATTCACATCTCTCCGCACGACCCAGAAACAGTTTATGTAGGCGGGAATGTAATTTTTAAATCTCAAGACCGCGGAAACAGTTGGGAAGTCATCAGTCCAGATTTAACTACCAATGACAAATCCAAACAACGCACCTCTGGAGGAACCATCTATCAAGACAATACAGCAGCAGAATTTCACTGTACTGTACTCTACATTGCAGAATCTCCCGTTCAAAAGGGTGTCATCTGGGCAGGAACAGACGATGGAAATGTGCAACTTTCCCTAGACGGAGGAAAAAACTGGAACAAACTCAACGATCGGATCAAAGGACTTCCTGAATACGCTTGGGTATCTAAAATACACGCCTCTGAACACAATGCTGGAACTGCATTTGTGGTGGTAGATCAACACCGTATGGATGATTTTAAACCCTATATTTTCATGACAACAAACTTTGGAAAAACCTGGCAAAAAATCGTTTCAGACTTGCCCGCCGATGATTATGTCAAAGTAGTACGCCAAGATCCCCACAATCCCAATTTACTTTTTGCAGGAATGGAACACGGGATTTACGCTTCTTGGAATATGGGTAAAAATTGGGAAAAAATCAATGTCGATCTTCCCAATGTGTCGGTCAGAGATTTGAGAATCCAAGCGCGAGACCGAGACCTCATTGTAGGAACCCACGGTAGAGGTGCCTATATTCTAGACGACATTAGACCTTTAGAAGAAATGGAAGAAGCACAAGACAAAGACGTCCACCTGTTCCCCGTTCGCGAAGGAACCTTGTGGAATATGTTTTGGAGAATTGAAAATTTAGGTGACCGAACCTACAAGGCAAAAAATCCAGAATACGGTACCTATATCAATTTTAGCCTAAACAACGACGCGAAAGAACCTGTTAAAGTAGAAATCAAAGACCAGAACGGACACTTGGTAACGACCTTAGTTCACAAAAAAGCTAAAAAAGGAGTCAACCGCATTGTTTGGGATCTGGGGCATGAGGGTGCTAAAGCATTACAAAACAAAGTCGAAGAAGGTTTTAGCTATGGAGGAATTCGACCTCAAGTGGCTCCAGGCAACTATACGGCACACTTGGACTATATGGGCCAATCGTTAACTACAGAGATCCAAGTAAGTGGTGATCCTAGAATCAATATGTCCCAATCCGATTATGAGGCAAAAGTGGAAGCTTTACTCAATTTAAGAGATTTACTGAGTGAAACTCATGAATTGATTGACTATGTTAGTTCTGTAATCGATCAAACGGCTCTTTTAAAACAAAAACTAGAATCCCATAATCAGGGAGACACCAGTACTGTGGAAGTACTTCACAAGGAGCTCAGTGATATTAAAGACTTACACCTGATGCGTCCTTCTCCGTCTATGAATTACAGACAAAGACCAAGACTACGCGAAGAGATCCGATCTTTGATGCGCGCTATTGACAATACGACCAATCCGCCTACAATCCCACAATTAGAGCGTATTGAGAGTTTAAAAGCAGAATTGATCCAACACCAGAAAACTATGGAAACAATGGAGGTTCAGGTAAAAAAGATTAATACGTCACTCAGCGGCTTACAACAAATAATTTTGAACCCGTAATTAATGAAAAAAAGCTCTCTTTTACTTTATGCCAGTATTGCTTTATTCTTCTCCTGTTCTCAGGGACCTAAAGTAGATGTGGTAATTCAAAATGGAACCCTTTACGACGGAACAGGGTCTCCCCCGTTCATAGGAACCGTAGCTATAAAAGGAGACAAAATTGTATATGTAGGACCTCCAAAGTTTTTTCGAGCTGATCAAAACATCAATGCGACGGATAAAGCAGTTTCTCCAGGGTTTATTAATATGCTCAGTTGGGGAGTAGATAGTTTAATCGAAGATGGAAAGTCCCAAAGTGATATCTTCCAAGGCGTAACCTTAGAAGTTTTTGGAGAAGGCATGTCTTGGGGTCCGCTCAACGATCCACTCAAAGCCTCTATGAAAAAAAAACAAGGGGATATTCAATACGAGATCACTTGGACGACTTTGGGTGAATACCTTCAATTTTTGGAAGACAAAGGAGTTTCTACCAACGTAGCCTCCTTTCTAGGAGCCACCACGCTTCGGATTAATGCTGTGGGTTATGAAGACAGAGCGCCCAATGTGGAGGAATTAGAATTGATGAAGGACTTGGTGCATCAAGGAATGAAAGAAGGTGCCATGGGCATTGGGTCTTCGCTAATTTATGCCCCTGCTTTTTACTCCTCTACCGAAGAGCTTATCGAAATCTGTAAAGTTGCTGCCGACTATGGTGGTATGTATATTTCCCACATGCGAAGTGAAGGGAATAAACTACTGGAAAGCGTAGATGAACTTTTGACAATCGCAAACGAAGCAGGAATTCCCGCGGAAATCTATCACCTGAAACAAAGTGGAAAAAAGAACTGGGGAAAACTCGATAGGGTGATCCAAAAAATAGATTCTGCTCGAGCCAAAGGACTAAAAATAACTACCGATATGTACACCTACACTGCAGGAGCAACAGGCCTTGATGCCTCCATGCCTCCCTGGGTTCAAGAAGGTGGATTGGAACAATGGATTGAAAGGCTTAAAGATCCCCAAATTCGCAAACGTGTCATTAAAGAAATGAAAACTGATACCGACGAATGGGAAAACCTAATGCGTGCTGCGGAATCTCCAGACAAATTAATTCTGGTAGGTTTTAAAAACGACAGCCTAAAATATTTAACAGGGAAAACCCTTACCGAAGTGGCAAAAATAAAAGGAAAAAGCCCTGAGGAGACCGCTATCGATTTGGTCATCCAAGACGGGAGCAGAGTGGGTACCGTTTATTTTTTGATGGACGAGGAAAATATCAAACGACAGATTCAATTGCCTTATATGAGTTTTGGATCAGATGCGGGTTCCCTAGCTACTGAAGGGGTGTTTTTAAAAAATAGTACTCACCCTCGTGCTTTTGGAAATTTTGCGCGATTGTTGGGAAAATACGTTCGTGATGAACAGATAATCCCAATGGAAGAAGCCATTTATAAACTCTCAGGTTTGCCCGCTACCAACCTAAAAATTAAAGAAAGAGGGTTTTTAAAAGAAAACTATTTTGCAGATGTAGTGGTGTTTGATCCAAAATCCATTCGCGATTTTGCCACCTTTGAAAACCCCATGCAGTATGCTACAGGGATAGAACAGGTTTGGGTCAATGGAACACATGTCCTGGAAAATGGAACCCACACCGGTGCCTTTGGAGGTCGATTTGTAAAAGGCCCCGGTTATCAAAAACAATAAAACACTAACAATTTTCAGATGAAAACACTTTTTTTAATTTTCTTACTCCCCTTGGGAATGTATGCTCAAACCAAAGCTCTAGTAGGCGGAACCTTAATAGACGGATACGGAAATGAACCCCTAAAAAACAGTGTGATTTTGATTGAAGGGGAAAACATTGTCAAAGTAGGAACAGTGGACAATACCCCCATTCCCGAGGGAGCAGAGGTCATTTCTACAGAAGGAATGAGCGTGCTTCCAGGATTGTGGGACATGCATGTTCACCTAATGATCACGGGTCATTCCGATTACAGCTATTGGGATAAAACCTATTTACCCATTTTTGGAAATGTCATCATGCCCGCTTCTGCACATCAATTGCTTTTAGCAGGAGTCACCAGTGCACGAGATTTAGGAGGCCCTCTAGAAGCCAGTTTAGAGGTACGAGATGCAATCAACGCGGGCAAACTTCCAGGCCCTACTATGTACATGAGTGGTCCCTTTATCCAAAAAGAACCGTATCCAGGAACCGAGGCTTTCCGATGGGGAGTCAATGGAGAAAAAGACGCCAGGGCAAAAGTCAGAAAATTAGCTCAAGCCGGTGTAGATTGCATCAAACTGATAGACCAAGATCAAATGACGATGGAGGAAATTCGAGGAGTTGTAGAGGAAGCACATAAAAACAACTTAAAAGTCGTTGCCCATTCACATCGTCCTGAAGAAATCCGCTTAGGCATTAAAGCGGGAGTGGACAATTTTGAGCACACAGGACTTTCTTCCTCACCAGCCTATCCTGCTGATGTGATGGAACTAATCAAAGAGCGGACGGCAAAAATGAATTTAGGACCCTTGTATTGGACTCCGACGATCGAGGTTCTTTTTAACCACGATTATGTTGTCAATAATCCTGAAAGCTTAGACAATGATAGCTGGCATTTGGACTTACCCGATTCCATAGTTCAAGATATCCAACAATCCATCAGTAAACCTGGGGAACTTCCTTATTTTCAACTCACTTCGATCAGAAAGCCCACCTTAAAAACCAAATTCAATCAACTTAAAGAGTCTGGGGTAGTCCTACTAATTGGAACCGATAGTGGCGTACCCATGAAGTTTCACTCTCAAAGTACCTGGAATGAACTGGATATTTGGGTAAGAGAACTAGGTATACCTCCTTTGGAAGCGATAAAATCAGCAACCTATTGGCCCTCTAAATTTATGGGAGTCGAAAATAAAGTAGGCACCGTAAGTGTGGGAAAACAAGCAGATATCATTGCAGTAAAAGGAGATGTACTGCGTTACATTTCTTTGTTACAAAAAGTCGACCTTGTGATGAAAAAAGGGGAGGTTTACAAGAATAGCTTACAAAACTAAATCTCACTCGGATTCACAGGTGTCTGAAGTATCGATCAAATGAATGATTTTCCATTGGTTACCATTCCAAAAAAGGGTAAACTGATTGACCCCACAATGGGAAAATTTTCCGTCCAAATAGAAGCGAAACGGTACCCAAACGGTAGCCAGATTTGCCGATTGTTGCACTACCGGGGTTCCCAGGGCTTCTTTCCATACGGGAGTCTCTGGACGGTTGGCTACACGGTTGACAAAGTTTGAAATGTCTTGCTGAATTAGTACTGATTTTCCCTCTCGTTGGGAGGCTCTTTGCATCA
>Ga0075475_10001216_pt1 | contig 12672 bp, 7 predicted proteins | sample DEB08_DNA_10_FD_76342 | JGI IMG/M metagenome (GOLD analysis project Ga0075475, IMG submission 76342) | Aqueous microbial communities from the Delaware River and Bay under freshwater to marine salinity gradient to study organic matter... | ecosystem: Environmental > Aquatic > Marine > Coastal ... | reverse complement strand
GATCGCATGCTCTTCTCGAGCACCTGTGCGACCTACGGCCTCAATCCGAAGATGCCCATGAGCGAGGAGTCCGAGCAGGTGCCCTGCAGTCCGTACGCCCGGACCAAGCTCGCCGTCGAGTGGATGATCCGCGACTTTGCGGAGGCCTACGGCCTCGGGTTCACCCTGCTCCGGTACTTCAACGCCGCCGGCGCCGACGCCGACGGCTCGCACGGCGAGGACCACGATCCCGAGACCCACCTCATTCCGCTGGTGCTGCGGGTGGCTCAGGGTCGGATGGACTCGCTGAAGGTCTTCGGCACCGACTACCCGACGCCCGACGGCACCTGCATCCGCGACTACGTGCACACCGCCGACCTCGCCTCCGCGCACTGGCTGGCGATCCAGGCGACGACCCCAACCACCCGCGAGGTCTTCAACATCGGGACCGGAGACGGCAACTCGGTGATGGAGGTGATCAAGGCGTGCGAGGAGGTCACGGGCCGCGAGATCCCGCTGGAGATCTGCGAACGACGCCCCGGTGACGCCCCGGCGCTGGTCGCCGATCCCAAGAAGCTCAAGACGAAGCTCGGTTGGAAGATGAAGTACCCGACCATCCGCGACGTCGTCGAGACCGCGTGGGCGTGGCACGAGAGCCATCCGCAGGGCTACGCCGACCGGGTGCCCGCCGCGGCGAACGCCTGAGCGTCACGGCACGCCGACGAAGTCCCGACCCACTCAGGACGCCGTTGCGCACCGCTCGAGGGCGTGTCGCACGACATCGACATCGGGACGAGCATCGTCGACGCTCGCACCGATCGACGTGGGCAGCGCGATGCCGGAGGGGCCGCCGAGATGCTCGCGGAACTCCTCGAGTCCGGCGAGCAGTTCGTGGTGATCGTGAGCGGCATCGTCCCACGTCGGCAGACCGAGCGACGCGAGCGTGGACGCGATGCGGTCGCGCGAAGTCTCGTCGAGCCGTCCTTCGAGCACCGCCACGGTCGAATCCACGACGATCCCGATCGACACCGCCTCGCCGTGGGTCAGACGGTGCTCGGTCATCGACTCGAGCCGATGCGCCGCCCAGTGTCCGAAGTCCAGCGGTCGCGAGGTGCCGAGTTCGAAGGGGTCGCCGCCTTCGACGATGTGCCGCCAGTGCAGTTCGGCGCTTCGGCGGATCACCGCCTCCGCGGCGTCGCGATCGCGAGATCGAACGGCATCGGCGTCGCGCTCGATGCGCTCGAACAGTTCCCGATCTCGGATGACGGCGATCTTCACCGCCTCGGCGAATCCGGAGTTCCAGTGCCGATCGGACAGCGAGTCGAGCAGATCGAGATCGCAGACGACCGCCTCGGGCACCGCGAAGGTGCCCAACAGGTTCTTCTTGCCGAGGCGATTGACGCCGTTCTTGACTCCCATCGCCGCGTCGTCCTGAGCCAGCGTCGTGGTGGGCATCCTGACGAGGCGAACGCCTCGGTGGAAGATGGCGGCCGCGTAGCCGGCGACGTCGAGCACCGCGCCGCCGCCCACGACGAGCACCACGCTTCGTCGGCAGACCCGTTCGCGGTCGAGACGTTCGAGAATCGTCTCGAGGATCGCCGGGTCGTTCTTGGCGATCTCGCCGCCGGGCAGGATCAACGGTGCGCAGGCGGCCGGAGCGTCGTCGCCAAGCGCAGCAAGATGCGAGGAGAGCGTGTCGGCGAAGTCGGGGCGGGCGTCGAGAAGCCCTGCGTCGACGATCGGCAGCAGGTTCGCGCGGAACCCCCCGCCCCCGCGCAGTTCTCGAAGCGCCGCGTCGAGTCCGGCATCGCGAAGGCCACGTCCGAAGCGGATCCGGTGCCGAAAGTGGAGATCGAGGTCGGCGTCGAGGGGAGGCACGGGTCGGGTGTCGTGATCGGCGATTCGTCGTCGAACGAGGTCGGGTGGCGGGGCGAGGTCTGCGTTCCGGGATCCGCATTCCGATGGACGCGGGGTCGAGACGATAGGCGAAGGACACCGCCGGATCGCCCCGCGTCGCCGTCGACATGCGGCCTCAACGAACGTCGAGCCAGGGTTCGCGCAACCTCGCGAGGCACACCGCCGAGGCGACGCCGACGTTGAGACTGTCGACGTCGGCGGCCATCGGGATGCGGACGAGTTCGTCGCAGACCGACTTCGCACCTCTGGTGAGACCGGGAAACTCCGAGCCGACCAGCAAGGCGATGCGGGCCCGTGCGGAGACCTGTCCAAGCGGGGTGGCCTCGGGGTCGAGGGCGGTCCCCAGAAGGTCGACGTCGAATCGCCGGCAGAGCGCCTCCAGGGCGTCCGGCCATGGGGAGAGTCGCGTGAAGGGAATGTCGATGGCGTGACCGATCGAGACCCGCAGGCTCTTCCTGTAGAGGGGATCGTGGCATCCGGGGCTCAGCAGCACGCCGTCGATGCCGAACGCGGCGGCGTTTCGAAAGAGCAGACCGATGTTGTCGATGTTGCGGATCTCCTCGCAGGCAAGGAGCGCCACGGGGCGTTTCCGTTCGCCGCGAGGTTCGGCCAGGCGAGCCTCGATGCGGGCGAGACCGTCATCGGGCCGACGGCCGAGGGCCAGCAGGCCTCGATGCAGATCGAATCCCACGATCGACTCGAGCACGTCGTCGTCGGCGACGAGCAGCGGCGGCGACGGGTCCGCCGACGCGTCCCGCAGCGCCCGCGCCCGATCGGCCATCCGAGGACTCGCCAGAATCGAGATGGTGGTGCCCGGTCGGGCAAGCATGCGTTCGAGGACGAGCAGCTGCTCCCCGATGAACCAGCCGGCGCCTTCTCCGGCGCGAACGAGCTCCGGATCGCGCAGCGACCGAAAGGGATCGAGTCGCGGGTCGCCGCTGTCGACCGGTTCGACCGGGCCGGGGGTCGGTGTGTCGGAGGCGTCGTGACGTCCTTCCATATGGGGGCATCTTGACCGAATCGGGACTGCAGGGTTCGCCCTCGGCCACCGATACACTCCGCCGATGCCCGAGGAGACGCCCATCTCCAATGCCGAAGTCGGCACGCAGATCGAGCGCCCACTCGAGGCCTCGAACGAGGACCGCCGTGTCGACGAGCTGATCTCGACCGGCGCCGAGGCGCCCGAACTCGCCGAGGCGGTGGGCGCCCAGGCCGCCGCGGATGCCGCAGACACGCTCGAACGCCTGCCCGAGCACGAGGCCATCGAGGTCCTCGGGGAGATGGAGTTCGAGGCCGCCGCCGAGGCGCTCGCCCACATGGTCCCGTCCCTCGCAGCGGGCGTCGTCGAGGAGATCGTCGAGGATCGCCCCGAGATCGCGGCGCGGCTGATCGAGGAGATGGCGCCCGACGACGCCACCGATCTTCTGCAGGAACTCGCGGCGACGCCGCGGGAACGGGTGTTGGCCGCGATGACGCCGCAGACGCTGGGGCGCCTTCGCGATCTCCTGCGGTTCCCCGAGGACTCCGCCGGTGGCCTGATGACCACCGACTACCTCTCGGTCCGGGCGGAGATGACCGTCGCCGAGGCGGTCGAGGCGATCCGTCGGGTCGAGATCGACGAGGACACCACCGACGCGTACGTCGTCGACCGACGCGGTCATCTCGAGGGCACCGTGAGTCTGCGGAAGCTGCTCCTCGCCGGTCCCGAGGAGCGGATCGGCGACCTTGCGGACCGTCGAGTCGATGCGGTGCCTCCCGAACTCGATCGCGAGGCGGTGGCGAGGTCGTTCGAGCGCTACGACCACCTCGTGCTGCCGGTGGTCGACGAGCATCGGCGACTGCTCGGCATCGTCACCGTCGACGACGTGATCGACACGATCCGCGCCGAGACCACCGAGGACGCGCAGCTGATGGTGGGTGCGGGCCGCGAGGAGGCGGTCACGTCGACCGTCGCCTTCAAGCTGCGAAGTCGCCTGCCATGGCTGGTGGTCAACCTGTTCACCAGCGCCGTCGCGGCGCTGGTCGTCCTGCAGTTCGAGGGCCTCATCGCGGAACTTGCGGTGCTGGCGGTGCTGATGCCGCTGGTCGCCAACCAGGCTGGCAACGCCGGCCAGCAGTCTCTTGCGGTCACGCTCCGCGGCATCGTGCTGCACGAGGTGCCGCCGCGTGGATCGATGACGCTCCTGTTGCGCGAGGGCGGCGTGGGTCTGGTCAACGGCGTGTGCTGCGGCGTGCTCGTCGGCAGTGCCATCGCCGTGATCGAACTGCTGTCCGGCGGCGGCGCGGCGTGGCGCCTCGGTGTCGTCGTCGCGATCGCGATGAGCGTGGCGCTCGCGGTCGGTTGTCTCGCCGGCGCGGGGATTCCGATTCTGATGCGACGGGCCGGTGCGGATCCCGCGACCGCCTCCACCATCTTCCTCACGATGGTGACCGACAGTCTCAGCTTCCTCAGCTTCCTCGGTCTCGCGAGCGCCCTGTCGGGCTGGATCGAAGCACCGGCGGTCTGAGTCTGCGGTGCCTCAGGCGTACGCCTCGACCGTGTCGCAGGTGCAGACGAGGTTGCGGTCGCCGTAGGGGTTGTCGACGCGTCCCACCGCGGGCCAGAACTTGAACTGCCGCAGCCACGAGGCGGGATACGCCGCCCGCTCGCGCGAATAGGCGTGATTCCACTCGTCGGAGCAGACCGACGCGGCGGTGTGCGGTGCGAACTTCAGGGGGTTGTCCTCGCGGTCGAGGCGACCCTCCTCGATGTCGCGGATCTCCTCGCGGATCGCGATCATCGCGTCGCAGAAGCGATCGAGCTCGGCCTTGGACTCGCTCTCGGTGGGCTCGATCATCAACGTGCCCGCCACCGGCCACGCCATCGTCGGCGCATGGAACCCGTAGTCGACGAGACGCTTCGCGATGTCGTCGATCTTGATGCCCGCGGACTTGTCGAAGGGTCGGCAGTCGACGATGAACTCGTGCGCCACCCGACCGTTCGCGTTGGTGTAGAGGACGTCGTAGTGGCCTTCGAGGCGCCTCGCCATGTAGTTCGCCGAGAGGATCGACACCTCGGTCGCGTCCTTCAATCCCTTCGATCCCATCAGGGCGATGTAGACCCACGGAATCGGAAGGATCAACGCCGAGCCGTAGGGCGCCGCCGAGATCGGGCCGATCGCATGACGCCCTGCGGACTCCGGACGGACCACGGGATGTCCGGGCAGGAACGGGGCCAGCGCCTCCACGACGCCGATCGGTCCCATGCCCGGACCACCGCCACCGTGGGGGATGCAGAAGGTCTTGTGCAGGTTGAGATGGCAGACGTCTGCGCCGAGTTCCGCCGGTCGGACCAGGCCGACCTGGGCGTTCATGTTCGCGCCGTCCATGTAGACCATGCCGCCCGCCTCGTGGACCGCATCGCAGAGTTCGCGGATCCGATCCTCGAAGACGCCATGCGTCGAGGGGTAGGTGACCATGCATGCCGCAAGGGTGTCGCGATGGGCTTCGGCCTTGGCCTTGAGATCGGCGAGGTCGACGTTGCCGTCCTCGTCGCAGGCGACCGGCACCACTCGCATGCCCGCGACGATCGCCGACGCGGGATTGGTTCCGTGCGCCGAGACCGGGATCAGGCAGGCGTCGCGATGGGACTCGCCGCGGTGGTGGTGGTAGGCGCGGATCGTCATGAGCCCGGCGTACTCGCCCTGACTGCCGGCGTTGGGCTGCAGGCTGATCGCGGCGAAGCCGGTGATCTCGGCGAGCCACGCCTCGAGCGACCGGAACAGCTCCATGTATCCCTGCCACTGCTCGACCGGCGCGAACGGATGCAGCGACGCGAACTCCGGCCACGAGACCGGCAGCATCTCGCTGGTCGCGTTCAACTTCATGGTGCATGAGCCCAGCGGAATCATCGAGTGGGCCAGCGACAGGTCTCGCGACTCGAGGCGCTTCAGATATCGCAGCATCTCGGTCTCGCTGCGATAGCGGTGGAAGACCTCCTGCTTCATGAAGTCGCCGGTGCGGGCGAGGCCCTCGGGAAGGGATGGCGCCGGTGTCGGCGCGTTGGGCACCGACGCACCGAAGCACAGGGCGAGATCGCCGATGTCGGCGAGCGTGGTGGTCTCGTCGAGCGTGATGCCGATCGAACCGTCGCCGTACTCCCGCAGGTTGATGCGACGCGCCTTCGCGGCGGCGATCAGGCCGGCCGTCTCGCCGGCGGGACGAACCCGAAGCGTGTCGAAGAACGTGTCGTTGGCGATCTCGTGGCCGGCATCGCGCAGCGTCGCGGCCAGGGTCGAGGCGAGGTCGCGCACCCGGTTGGCGATCGCCTTCAGGCCGTCGGGTCCGTGCCAGCATCCATAGAGACCCGCCATGACCGCCAGCAGGACCTGCGCGGTGCAGATGTTGCTGGTGGCGCGATCGCGGCGGATGTGCTGTTCGCGGGTCTGGATCGCCATGCGAAGCGCGGGGTTGCCGTGGATGTCGCGGGAGACGCCGATGAGGCGTCCCGGCATCTTGCGGACGAAGCGCTCGTGCGTCGCCAGATATGCCGCGTGCGGACCGCCGAGGCCCATCGGGATGCCGAATCGCTGGGTGCTGCCGACGGCGATGTCGGCGCCGCGTTCTCCGGGCGGGACGGTCAGAGTCAGCGACAGCGGATCGGCGGCGACGACCAGCATCGAGTTCGCGTCGTGCAGTCGCTCGGCGAGGCCGGCGAGGTCGTGCAGGCGTCCGTCGGTTGCGGGCGTCTGCACGAGAGCGCCGCAAAGCTCCTCCAGATCGTCACGCTCCGCGAGCGAAGCGACCGAGCCGACGCGCACCTCGACGCCGAGGCCCGACGCGCGGGTCTCGACGACCGCGATCGTCTGCGGGTGGCAGTCCTCGGCGACGAAGAACGCCTTGCGTCCGGGCTGCTGGGAGAGGCACATGGTCATCGCCTCGGCGGCAGCGGTGCCTTCGTCGAGCAGACTGGCGTTCGCGACCGGCAGACCGGTCAACTCGCAGATCATCGTCTGGAAGTTGAGCAGGGCCTCGAGGCGACCCTGGGCGATCTCGGCCTGATAGGGCGTGTACTGGGTGTACCACCCGGGGTTCTCCAGCACGTTGCGCTGGACGACCGGCGGCGTGATGGTGCCGTGATAGCCCATGCCGATGTGGCTTCTGAAGACCTGGTTGCGGGACGCCATGCCTCGCAACGCGGTCAGCAGCTCGTGCTCCCCCCGAGGGCCGGCTCCGGCGGCACCCGGCGCCTCGGCGACTCGCATCGGCGCGTTCATCCGGATCGAGGCGGGAATCGCCTCGCTCATCAGGGCATCGAGATCTCCGCACCCGACGGTCTCGAGCATGGATGCGATCTCCGTCGCGTCCGGGCCGAGGTGCCGCCTGGGGAAGGTGTCGAGCGGCGGGAACGGCATGGTCTGCTCCGAAGTGGTGCCGAGGTCGGCGGGGGTGGCGGAAGTGCTCATGTCGTTGGGAAGGTCGTTCTGGACTTCGGGGTCGCCGGGAGAGGCCCGACGGCGAGATGATGGAAGGACCGGGAGGGACGGGGTGCGGACGCGGAACGGACTCGAAGGCCACTCTTGCCGATCCTGCCGAGGCTGCCGATCCTGCCGATGGAAGGCGGGATCCGGGCTCGAACCTCGCGATGCCTCCGCCTCGGGAAGCATGTGATGAAGGTCGAGGGGCGACCGCCGTCGCAGGACGACTGCAGAGAGTCCGATCACGCGGCTCGGCGTGACCGTCCGCCGTTTCGCCGAGCGACGAGTATAGATCGCGCGGTTCGGACTCCATGTCGCCTTGGAGTCGGATTGACGGGTGAAATGTGCGAGGTCGCCGCCGGCGCCCTTGCGGCACGCCCGCGTAGGATCGTCGCCGAAGAGGACTCGACGCCCATGCCGAAGCCACCGGCGCACGGCGGTGCACCCCGGGCCTCTCCGGACCGTCGGTCGGAGGCGGCCGGTCCGGGAATCGGTCTTCGAGAGCCATGCCCTTCACGACCTTGCGGACACCGCCCACCATGAACCGTCGCCCGACCACCCGCCGCTTCGCCTGGATCCCGATCGCCACGGTGCTCGTCGGCATCCTTCATTCGCCTGCTCTTGCGGCGCCTCAGTCCTCGGCGACATCGGGAGGAGCCGCCGGCCGCATCGAGCAGGGTTCGGTCGACGTCTACCGGTTCTCACCCGAGGAGACGTGGGTGGAGGCCGACGCGGAGCGCACCAGCCTCCGGGCCCTGCTCGAATCCCTCGGCGAGGAGACCATCTCCTGGTACCAGCATGTGATGACGCTCTCGAACCCCTACTTCGAAGGGCGGGCGCCCGGATCGCCGGGCATCGAGCGGGCCGCGGACTATCTCGCCTACTGGCTCGATCGGAGTGGTCTCGAACCGGCGTTCGCAGGGGCGTTCCGTCAGGCGTTCGAACTGCCGCTGCGCACCCCCGAGACGATCGGGGCAGGTCTGGCGATCGGCGACGAGACGCTTCGCGAGGGCGAGGACTTCCTGATGCTGGCCAACTCCGGCGCCGGCGAGGTCGTCGGATCGGTGGCGTTCGTGGGGTACGGCATCGAGGACGGGCCCGAAGGGTTCGACAGCTTCGGAGACATGGGGGATCTCTCCGGACGGGTCGCGATGGTCTTCCGCTACGAGCCCATCGACGAGGAGGGCAACAGTCGATTCGCGGGTCGTCGCTTCAGCCGCCACGCCGCCCTCGCGGGCAAGTTCGAGTCGATCTCGAAACGCGGCGCTTCGGCGATCCTGCTGGTCAACCCGCCCGGCGTGTCCGGCGGCGCGAACGGCCTCGATCGCCCGCGACGCGGCGGGCTCGGACCGACGGCCGACATCCCCGTGTTGATGGTCTCCCCGGAGGCCGCCGAACGGATCTTGAACGCCACCGGCGGCTCCCGCCGGTCGATGGAGGCGTGGCGACGGATGGCGGACGAAGGCGAGGTCGCCAACGTGAACGGCCCCGCGAACGTCGCCGTGACGGTCGAACTGCGTCGCAGCGTCGAGACCTCGAACGTCGCGGGCGTGCTTCCCGGCGCCGGTCCCCTCGCCGACGAGTGGCTCGTGGTCGGCGGCCACTACGACCATCTCGGAGAGACCGAGGACGAGGACGGCGGCGTCGAGATCAACCCAGGTGCCGACGACAACGCCTCCGGAACCGCGGCGATGCTCGTGCTCGCGGATCGGTTCAGCCGTCTCGCGACGCAGGGCGAACTCCCCGCATCCCGCCGCTCGGTCCTCTTCATCGCCTTCACCGCCGAGGAGCGGGGACTCAACGGTTCGCGGCACTTCATGCTGAATCCCACGGTTCCCGCCGATGCCATCACCACGATGGTGAACCTCGACATGATCGGGCGACTTCGAAACGACGAACTGCTCGTCGCGGGCGTGGGCAGCGGGGTGGGCCTGCTCGAGCGAATCGAGCCGGCGCTTGCGGACAGCGGCCTGTTCGTCCGTGCCGACCCCAACGGCCGCGGCCCGTCGGACCACTCGAACTTCTTCGGTGCCGGCATCCCGGTGCTCTTCTTCTTCACCGGGGTGCACGAGAGCTATCACCAGCCGGGCGACCGAGGTCACACCGTCCATCCCGCCGGCGCCCGAAAGGTGATCGACCTCGTCGGCGCGATCGTCGAGGATCTGATGACAGGCCCTGCGGTCGAGTTCGCTCGCGAGACGCCGCCGCCGGCGCAGCGGACCGAGGGGCGGGGCTACGCGGGCGTTCGACTCGGAGTGCGCCCGGGTCTTGCCGAGGGCGAGGAGCGCGGCATCGTGGTGCAGGCGGTCTCGGACGGAACCAGCGCCGCCGATGCGGGCATCCTGGCCGGGGATGTGATGATCGCCTGGAACGGGCAGCTTCTGATCGGGGCGGGCGATCTCGCCGCCCGCCTCCGAGAGCACAAGCCCGGCGACGTCGTGAAGATCCTCGTCGACCGGGACGGCGAGGAGCTCGAGATCGATGTCGAACTCAAGGCCTCCGAGGGCGGGGCCCGACGCGGCAACTGATTCGAGGACTCGCCGGAACGCGGAGGCCGAGTCCTTCGATGGCCGCAGCGTCGTTCGGGGACATCCGCCGGCGCGGCGTGGTCCCGGCTTCGGGACTGCCCTTCGCGTTCATCCGGATCTCGTTGCTCCCGCCGACACCGGTACGACACCACGCATCCCGGGGTCGCGAGGGAATCCCGCCCCGCACCGGTTCGTCGCGCGGGCGGCGTCGTCTCGATCGCTTGCGACTACGCTTGCGACGCGGCGGATGTGCCGTCGCGGGATCCCGTGTCCAACACGGCACCCCACCACCATCCTCTTGAACGACTTCTCGGAGCCGCCGATGCTCTCCTCCTCGATCCGTCCAGTCTCGATGCTCGCCCTTGCCGTCGCCGCCGCCGCGGGCGCCTGGTTCGCCTCGACCACTCGCGTCGCCGAGGCCCAGGTTCCCCAGCCCGGCCAGCCGATGCAGATGCCGGTGCCGTGGCAGCAGCAGATCTCCAACGCCTTGCCGATCTTCGGCGAGGGCAACTGGGTGATCGTCGCCGACACCTCCTTCCCACTGCTCGCCAAGCCGGGCATCGAGACGATCCGCGTACCCGACGATCTTGCCGGCGCCGTCAACTCGATGGAAGGCATCTTCCAGATGAACGAGCGTCTGCGTCCGAGCTTCCACCTCTGCAGCGAACTCGACTTCGTCGCCAAGCAGGACGAGAGCGTGCGGGCCTATCTCGACAAGCTCGAGGAGATCCTGCCGGCCGAAGGCGTCGTGCGGATCTCGCGGCAGAAGCTGATCGACACGGTGATCGAGACCGCCGAGGACCGTCGGGTGCTCGTCATCAAGACCGACTCCATGGTCCCCTATGGCACCGTCGCCATGCGTCTCGCGCCGGGCTTCTGGACCGCCGAGCAGGAGGCGACGCTTCGCGAGGCCATGAAGGCTGCGGGCGCCGGCGGCTGACCCAAGGCGCCTTGATCGAAGGCCCCTGGGAAACCTCGGTTGCGGAGGTCCGCCTTCGTCTTCGCACGAGGGCGGCGGACCGGCGACGACGCCCACACCCGCCTCGTCGGCATCTCTCGCATCTGCCCGTGGAACGATCCGCCGTGACCCTGATCTGCGTCCCCATTCCCATCGACGCACCGGATGCGGTCGGCGAAGCGCTCGAACGCGCCGCCGACGCCGCGTCGCGCGGCGCCGACCTCGTCGAGTGGCGGGCCGATGTCCTCGCCGAGGATCCGCAGGCGCTCGGTGCGTTGCGTCGTCTCGTTCGGGAGTGTCCGCGGCCCTGCATCACGACCATTCGCACCGCCGCCGAGGGCGGGATGTTCGAGGGTTCCGAGAGCGATCGCATCAGCCTGCTCGAGGCCCTCGGAACCAGCGAGCCGTCGGCGTATCTCGATCTCGAGTGGTCCGTCTACGGCTCGAGCGCGAACCTCGCGCAGAAGGTCGATCTCGTCGTCGATCATCCCGAGCAGGTGCGCGAGGTGCCGACGCGCCTGATCCTCTCCCTGCACGACTTCGATGGTCGACCCCGCGATCTCATGCAGCGTCTCGCCGCGATGGCGGCGGCCCCGGCGGCCTCGGTCCTGAAGCTGGCGTGGCGGGCCCGCTCGATCCGGGACGACCTCGAGGTCTTCGATCTGCTCATGGAGCGTCCGAAGCCGATGGCGGCGATGACGATGGGTCCGTTCGGGGCGATGGGCCGCATTCTCGCGCCCAAGTTCGGAGGCCTGCTGACCTACGCCTCGCTCGATGCGGACATGCAGACCGCCGAGGGGCAGGTGCCGATCGAGGAACTGCGAACGATCTACCGCTTCAGCTCGATCGGACCGCGGACCGAGGTCTTCGGCATCGTCGGCTGGCCGGTCGCCCACTCGAGGTCGCCGGCGTTCCACAACGCCGCGTTCGAGGCGGCGGATCGCGACGCGGTCCTGGTGCCGATGCCGGTTGCGCCGGGATGGGAGCCGTTCAAGGCCTCGATCGGTGCGATGCTCGACCACGAACGCCTCGACTTCAAAGGTGGTTGCGTCACCGCTCCCCACAAGGAGCACCTCCTCCGCTTCGTCGAGGAGCACGGCGGCGAGATCGAGCCGCTCGCGTCGGCGGTCGGTGCCGCGAACACGCTGGTGGTGCGAGGCGACGGATCGCTGCTTGCCGCCAACACCGACGCGCCCGCGGCCGCGGAAGCCCTTGCCGAGGGCTTCGGTCTGGATCCGTCATCGCTCGACGCGTCCTCGTTCGCGGGCCGACGCATCGCGGTGCTCGGCGCCGGCGGCGCCGCGGCGGCGGTGGCGGCGGGACTCGCGATGCACGGAGCGACGGTCGTCGTCGCCAATCGGTCTCGAGGGCGTGCCGAGAGCCTCGCCGAGCGACTGCGTGCCGCGGGCGACGGGACATGGCGAGTGTCCGCAGCCGAGCTCGACTCGCTCGCCTGCGGGTGCTTCCACGCGTTCGTGAACGCCACGCCGGTCGGCATGGCGGGTGGACCCGAACCCGACGGCTCACCGCTTCCCGACGAGGTTCGGCTCGACGACTCGGTCGTCGTCTTCGACACGGTCTACGCGCCCGAACGCACGCCTCTGATTTCCGAAGCCGCTGCCCGTGGGGCGAAGATCGTCGGCGGCATGTCGATGTTCGCCCGCCAGGCTCGTCGGCAGCAGTTGCTGTTCGCGGCGGAACGCTGATTACGCTCACTTCGTCGACAACTTCTCGCGGTCCCGCAGGGACTTCGGCGTGAACATCGTCGAGACGCTGAACGGCATGAAGTGCATGAGGGTCGCGATGAAGCGGTTGACCCGGCCCGTGACGACGA
>Ga0075475_10001211_pt1 | contig 12692 bp, 10 predicted proteins | sample DEB08_DNA_10_FD_76342 | JGI IMG/M metagenome (GOLD analysis project Ga0075475, IMG submission 76342) | Aqueous microbial communities from the Delaware River and Bay under freshwater to marine salinity gradient to study organic matter... | ecosystem: Environmental > Aquatic > Marine > Coastal ... | reverse complement strand
GACATGCGCGAAAACGGCATCGAGCCTGAGGCGATCATCAGCCACATGGCGCGATTGGGATCAAGCGAACCTGTCGAACTGCGCACGTCATTGGATGAGGTTGCGGATAATTTTGATCTGTCGACCTTTGGGTCCGCACCAACCAAATTTGACGAGGCGGATTTGTATCCGCTGACCGCGCGTTTGTTACACGATCTACCCTTGGCGGATATCCAAGCCGACTTGGACGCCGCAGGCGTATCTGCGGATTTGGCAGACGCATTTTGGGCCGTTGTGCGCGAAAACATCACCACACGCAAAGATATCGCAGCGTGGTGGACCCTGATCAGCCAAGGCGCGGATCCCCTGATCGAAGAGGACGACCGCGAATTTGTTGCAACCGCATTGGATATGCTCCCTGCCTTGCCATTTGATGATGGCACATGGTCCGCATGGACATCTGAAGTGAAGGCGGCAACAGAGCGCAAAGGCAAGGGATTGTTCATGCCCTTGCGCAAGGCATTGACAGGAATGGAACACGGCCCAGACATGTCGGCACTGATGCCCCTGCTGCAGGTTATAAAAGCGAAAAAATAACATAGGTCCGTTCCCGCAAGGGAAGGGAACCCTATGTCAAAAAGTAACGCCAAGTTTCTAACCAGTGCGCCCATGCGGCATGTCGCGGTTATGTCGGCCACTGCCTCGATCGGGCTGATGGCCATGTTTGTTGTCGATTTTGTCGACATGATTTTTATTTCGATGTTGGGAAATGCGGCGCTGGCTGCGGCCATTGGGTATGCGGGCAGCATTTTGTTTTTCACAACATCCTTTGGGATCGGTATTGCGATTGCGGCAGGTGCCTTGGTTGCAAGGGCATTGGGATCAGGTGATGAAGTGCTTGCCCGATCCAAGGCGTCACATGCATTGTTTTATGGTGTGGCGCTGGGGGCCATCTTTGCGGCCGTCGTTTGGTTTAATGTTCTGAACCTTGTCACATTGGTTGACGCCTCTGGGGAAACGGCGGAATTGGCGGCTTCATACCTGCGCATTATCATTCCCAGTCTTCCAATTTTGGTTGCCAGTATTGTTGCCAGTGCAGTTTTACGTTCGCATGGCGCGGCGTCCTCCTCCATGTATGTCACGATCTTGGGGGGCGTAGTGAATGCAATCCTTGATCCGATCTTTATCTTTGCATTGGACATGAATTTGGCAGGCGCTGCATGGGCCTCCGTTGCTGCACGCATCGCCTCGGCATCATTGTCGTTCTATTTCTTATTCAAAAATCACGGCGGGTTAGAGGCACCTGACCGCGTTGGATTGCTACGTGATTTTAATCCAGTTATGTTCATTGCGATCCCCGCAATTTTGACCCAGCTTGCCACCCCAGTTGGCGCAGCCTTTGCCACACGTGCCATGGCAGAATTTGGTGAGGCGGCCGTTGCGGGCATGGCCGTGATTGGGCGTTTGGTGCCCTTGGCCTTTGGTGTCGTCTTTGCCCTGTCAGGGGCCGTGGGGCCAATCGTTGGGCAAAACTATGGTGCGGGTCAAATGGACCGTGTGAAGCGCACATTTTATGACGCATTATTGTTCACAGGCGTGGTTGTCGTTGTTATCGCATTGGCACTGTTTCTGCTGCGCGATCCGATTGCAGCGCTGTTTGCGCTGGAACAGGGACCGGCCCTTGCACTGCTTTATGCATTTTGCGGGCCGCTTGCGATCCTGTTCTATTTTAACGGTGCCATTTTTGTATCAAATGCGGCGTTCAATAATTTGGGGCATCCCTATTATTCTACATGGATCAATTGGGTGCGTCATACCATCGGCACCATTCCATTCCTATACCAAGGCGGAATGTGGTTTGGCCCCGTGGGTGTTTTGGCGGGGCCCTATGTGGGTGGTGTTATTTTTGGTCTGCTGGGGCTCGCCTTGGCGCGGCGCGTGATGAACCAAAGCCAAGACAGCGAGAGCGAGGTGCAAACGCATCAGGCGCATCAACTGCGCCTGTTCCATTTGCGTCGTTAACCCTTGGTCCCAACGTTTTCGGCAAAGGCCTTGTCAAAGGCCTTTTGCTGATCGCCTGAGGCTTCGGTTTGATAATTGGCTTTCCACTCTGCCATTGTCATCCCATAGAAGATTTCGCGCGCCTCTTCTTTGCCCATTTCAATGCCGCGCTCATTCGCGGCCTCTTGGTACCAACGGGACAAACAATTGCGGCAAAATCCAGCAAGGTTCATCATATCGATGTTTTGAACATCGGTGCGTTTTTCCATCAAATGCTCTCGCAAGGTGCGGAAAGCGGCGGCTTCTAATTCGATGCGCGTTTGATCATCCATTGGATTGCTCCTTTTAAACTCTTTCCTCAGGATATATGGAGTTCAGGCGCATTGGTCCAGAACTGTCACATTATCGTTTCTATAATTTGACAGTATGTCCAAGGAATTAGCGTTGCGAAATGTTAAAACATACTGCATAAAGCAGAAAATGTTAACGCTAACAATAATGTGAAAAATTGCCACACGGATCCGCCACGTGGTGTAGAAAAGGTAAAGACATGAGACGTCACCGGAATGTGAAAATCGTAGCCACCCTTGGCCCCGTATCCAGCAGCTATGAAATGATCAAGGCCCTGCATGAGGCGGGCGCAGATGTCTTTCGTCTGAATATGTCACACGGGACCCACGATGAAATCGCAGAACGTCATCGTCTTATTCGTCAGATCGAGGCAGAGCTAAGCAGCCCAATCGCAATCCTTGCGGATTTGCAGGGCCCAAAACTGCGCGTTGGTTCCTTTGCCAATGGTGAGGAAGAGTTGGAAAATGGCGCCGCGTTCCGCATGGATCTGGATACGGCAGAGGGGGACAAAACGCGTGTCTGCCTGCCCCACCCAGAAATATTTGCGGCCCTGCGCCCCGATGCGACACTGTTGGTCAATGATGGTAAAATTCGACTGCGGGTGAAATCCTGTGGTACCGATTTCGCGGAATGCGAGGTCATCAATGGCGGAACGATCTCAAATCGTAAGGGCGTGAACGTCCCTGATGTCATCCTGCCTGTGGCTGCATTGTCTGAAAAAGACCGCGCGGATTTGGAATTTGCCTGTGAATTGGGCATTGATTGGTTGGCCCTGTCCTTTGTTCAACGTCCCGAGGATTTGGTTGAGGCGCGCGAATTGGCCAAAGGCCGCGCTGCGATTTTGTCCAAGATTGAAAAACCCTCTGCCGTTGAACGGTTTGACGATATTTTGAATGCATCCGATGGGATTATGGTTGCGCGGGGCGATTTGGGTGTCGAATTGCCTGTTCAAAACGTGCCGCCCATTCAGAAACGATTGGTTCGCAAATGTCGCGCGGCGGCAAAACCCGTGATCGTGGCGACACAGATGTTGGAAAGCATGATCGAAAGTCCCATGCCCACACGGGCCGAGGTTTCGGATGTGGCAACCGCGATTTATGAGGGATCAGACGCGGTCATGCTGTCGGCGGAATCTGCGGCAGGAAGTTTCCCGATTGAGGCAGTCACAACCATGAACAACGTTGCGGTCGAGGTGGAAAGCGATCCAACATACCGCACGATCATGGAAACATCGCGCACAGCGCAGCGCACAAGCGTTGCCGATGGGATTGTCTCCGCAGCCCGCGAAATTGCGGAAACAACTGATATTAAGGCGATCTGCTGTTACACCCAATCTGGCACAACCGCATTGCTGACCGCCCGCGAACGCCCCCGCGTTCCGATCATCGCAATGACATCGGAAACGAATACCGCCCGTCGTTTGGCCCTGACCTGGGGCACAAACTGTGTGATGTCAGGCAGCAAAGACCGATTTAAAGAGGCCGTGGTCAGCGCCGTGCGCGCCGCATTGTCCGAAGGGTATGCCACCCAAAACGACCAAATCGTGATCACCGCAGGCGTGCCGTTTAACATTCCAGGAACAACAAACATCCTACGCGTCGCCCCCTGTAACGAACGCATGATTTACGCGATGGATCCTGAGTAGATTGTTTGAAAATTTCCCTGAATCAGGGATGTCAGCATGATGGACCTAAGAAATTGTTTGCTGGTTCCTAGTTCGTAGCTGACCTCGGGGGGCGACGAAGGCGCCTCCTATGGGGGAGGTCAGCGCCTTGCCAATCTAACGATTGGCTATGGATTTCTGTTAATCTGTTTTACAAAAAGAGTTTCCGCATGCAGCCACGAAAACTGGCTTGCACCCTCTTCACAACCACGCTATACGCTCCCCTCATTACGTGGCCGGCGGAGGGCATGCCGAGTCGCGTTGTCACCGATCTAAGATTAAGGAGACGGAAATGCCTAAGATGAAGACAAAATCGAGCTGCAAAAAGCGGTTCAAGGTAACGGCCACAGGTCGCGTTAAAACTGCACAGGCAGGGAAGCGCCACGGCATGATCAAGCGTACAAATAAATTCCTACGCAATGCACGCGGTACAACAGTGATGTCAGCGCCTGACGAGAAAATCGTCAAGAGCATGATGCCATACGCACGCTAAGGAAGGAATAAGACATGTCACGCGTAAAAACAGGTCCAGTTACCCATCGTCGTCACAAGAAAATTCTTGACCAAGCCAAAGGTTACTATGGCCGCCGCAAGAGCACATTCAAAGTTGCTGCACAAGCCGTAGACAAAGCGAACCAATACGCAACACGCGACCGTCATAATCGCAAGCGTAATTTCCGCAGCCTATGGATTCAGCGTATCAATGCAGCCGTGCGCGCGCATGATGAGGCATTGACATACAGCCGTTTCATCAACGGTCTATCGCTTGCAGGTATCGAAGTTGACCGCAAAGTATTGGCAGACCTAGCGGTACACGAGCCAGAGGCATTTGGCGCGATTGTGGATCAAGCCAAGGCAGCACTCGCGGCATAAGCCAAGGCGATAACAGACATTCCAAAGGCCGCGCAGATGCGCGGCCTTTTCTTTTTCTAACGTGCGTGCCTGATGCGCTGGGCAAATACCTTGCACTGATCTGTGAATATGATAGCAGGGTCGGGCATCCAAAATAGGGGATATCTATGGACGATTTGCGCCAAAAATACCTAGACGCCATTTCGAACGCTGCAGACGAAGCCGCACTTGAGGAAACCCGCCTTGCTGCCGTTGGCAAAAAGGGCGAGGTCAGCCTAAAGATGCGTGAATTGGGTAAAATGACCCCAGAGGAACGTCAGGTTGCAGGGCCTGCATTGAATGCCCTAAAGGATGAAATAAACAGCGCCCTTGCCGCGAAAAAGGCGGCCCTTGCCGATGCGGCACTAAACGAACGTTTGCAAAGTGAATGGTTGGATGTGACCCTGCCATCCCGCGGACCCGGACAGGGCACAATTCACCCTATTTCCCAAGTGACCGAGGAGGTCACCGCAATTTTCGCCGACATGGGTTTTGGTGTGGCCGAGGGTCCACGCATTGATACCGATTGGTATAACTTTGATGCGCTGAATATTCCGGGCCATCACCCCGCGCGGGCGGAAATGGACACGTTTTATATGCATCGTGCCGAAGGCGATGATCGCCCGCCGCATGTGCTTCGCACACACACCAGCCCCGTGCAAATTCGGACGATGGAAAAAACAGGTGCGCCTGTGCGCGTCATTTGCCCAGGCGGTGTGTATCGCGCGGATTATGACCAAACCCACACGCCCATGTTCCATCAGGTCGAGGGCCTAGCGATTGACAAAGATATCTCAATGGCGAACCTGAAATGGGTTTTGGAAGAATTCGTAAAAGCCTATTTCGAGGTCGATGATGTGGAACTGCGGTTCCGTGCATCCCACTTCCCCTTCACCGAACCTTCGGCCGAGGTGGACATTCGTTGTTCATGGGCAGGTGGTCAGTTGAAAGTGGGCGAAGGTGACGATTGGTTGGAAATTCTTGGCTCTGGCATGGTGCATCCCAAGGTGCTGCAGGCAGGTGGAATTGATCCAAATGAATGGCAGGGCTTTGCCTTTGGCATGGGGATCGACCGTATTGCCATGTTGAAATATGGTATCCCAGATTTGCGCGCCTTCTTTGATAGTGACCTGCGTTGGTTGCGTCACTATGGGTTCAGCGCGCTTGATATGCCGTCAATTCACGCAGGCCTTAGTCGGTAAATCATTGTGACCTCACTTTTGATCATAGAAGCCAATACACCTGACATGGTGGCACGGGGTCGCCGTGGTGCAGAGGGGTTTGAACAGGCCTTTCAACACCTTGCGCCCGATGCGGATGTGCGCGTGGTCAATCCCTATGCAGGGTTCCTGAACGCGGATGATTTCGCGGGTGTCGATGGTGTGGTCTTTACAGGGTCTGGCGTTTCTTGGTCCACCGATGCGCGAGAGGCTGCGTGCCAACGCGCGGCTATGGAATTGGCCTTTGATGCGGGGTTGCCCAGTTGGGGCAGCTGTAATGGTATGCAACTGGCAGCTGTGGTTTTAGGTGGGCAAGTGGCAGCATCACCCAATGGGTTAGAGGTTGGCGTTGCGCGGGAAACGCGCCTGACGCCTGCGGGCCAATCCCATCCGCAGTTCAAATCACGGACCGCTGTGTTCGCCGTTCCATGCATTCATCGGGATGAGGTTTCGCGCCTGCCCACAGGGGCAATTAAATTGGCAGAAAACAATCACTCTGAACATCAGGCGTTTTCCTATGATCAGGGGGACGTGTCGTTTTGGGGTGCGCAATATCATCCTGAACTGCGCACAACGCATGTGGCCTATTACCTTGAAGATGGGGATAGCATTTTCGCGGGTAAATCGGCCCTAATTGCGGACTTAAATAATGCGGAAACCGATGCGCAGGCCGCCGCGCGGCTGGGCACGTCACCAGATGCGCTGACGGTATCCTACCGCACAATCGAACTTGCCAATTGGTTGGCACATGTAAAACAGCACGCGGATCGTACGCGGCAACAATGATGGAATAAGACGATGAAATTCACACTCTCTTGGCTGAAAGACCATCTGGAAACGGACGCATCCCTTGATGATATTCTGTATGCTTTGACAGATTTAGGGCTTGAGGTGGAAGGCGTCGAAAACCCTGCCGAGCGATTGGCAGAGTTTACCATCGGCAAAGTTGTGCACGCGGAAAAACACCCTGACGCAGATAAACTGCGCGTGTGTCAGGTGGAAACCGACGCGGGCAAAACACAGATCATTTGTGGTGCGCCAAATGCACGTGAAGGCATCACGGTTGTTGTTGCAAAACCTGGTGTCTATGTGCCCGGTATTGATACGACCATCGGTGTTGGCAAAATCCGTGGCATCGAAAGCTACGGCATGATGTGTTCCGAGCGCGAGATGGAGCTTTCGGACGAACATGACGGCATCATTGAATTGCCATCGGGTGAGGTGGGCGATCGTTTTGTCGATTGGTTGGCCGAAAACGATCCTGCCAAGGTGGATACAGTCATTGAAATCGCGATCACGCCGAACCGCCCCGATGCATTGGGTGTCCGTGGGATCGCGCGCGATTTGGCGGCCCGCGGTTTGGGCACGTTGAAAGCGCGGGATACTGACCCGATCAAGGGCACATTCCCATGCCCAATCAACGTGTTGATTGACGCGGATACTTTGGACCAAGCACCCGTCTTTTATGGGCGTGTGGTGCGCGGCGTAAAAAACGGCCCTAGCCCTGCATGGTTACAAGACTGCCTAAAGGCGATTGGTCTGCGCCCGATTTCCACATTGGTCGATATCACCAACTTCTTTACCTATGATCGCAATCGTCCGTTGCACGTCTTTGACGCAGATAAGGTTGCGGGAAATGCCCTGCGCGTGCACCGCGCTGCAGGGGGCGAAACGTTCAAGGCACTTGATGAAAAAGAATACACTTTGGTCGAAGGGATGACTGCGATTTCAGATGCCAACGGCGTTGAAAGCCTGGCTGGTATCATGGGCGGCGAACATTCGGGATGTACCGACGAGACAACAAATGTGTTTATCGAAGCTGCGTTTTTTGACCCCGTGCGGACGGCATACACGGGCCGTGCATTAAAGATCCATTCAGATGCACGTTACCGTTTTGAACGTGGAATTGATCCTGCATGGACCCCAATTGGTTTGGATCATGCAACGCAAATGATTTTGGATTTGTGCGGTGGCGAGGCATCGGATGTGGTGATCGCAGGCGCAATTCCTGATCATTCACGTGCCTATCGCTTGGATACCGATCGCGTGCAATCCTTGGTCGGTATGGAAATTCCTGCCGAGGAGCAGCGCAAGACACTAACCGCACTGGGTTTCGAATTGGATGGGGACATAGCCCATGTTCCAAGCTGGCGCCCAGATGTGTTGGGCGAAGCGGATTTGGTAGAAGAAGTTGCGCGTATCGCATCGCTGACCAAACTGCAGGGGAAACCATTGCCACGCACCACAACAGGTGTGCCCAAGGCGATCCTGACGCCGATGCAGAAACGTGAACAAATCGCGCGCCGCACGATGGCGTCGCTTGGGTATAACGAATGTGTGACCTATAGCTTTATTGATCGCAAATCTGCTGAACTCTTTGGGGGTGGGGATGATGCGACGATGCTGGAAAACCCAATTTCCAGCGATATGAGCCATATGCGCCCCGATCTTTTGGCGGGCCTATTGCAGGCAGCAAAGCGCAATCAGGCGCGTGGGTTTTCTGATATGGCTCTTTTCGAAGTTGGCCCCGCATTCCATGGTGGCGAACCAGAGGAACAAAACCTGCAGGTTGCGGGCCTTTTGGTTGGGCGCACAGGTCCAAAGGATCTTCATGGATCCAGTCGCAGTGTCGATTTGTTTGATGCCAAGGCAGATGTCGAGGCAGTATTGGCCGCACTGGGTGCACCCGCCAAGGTTCAAATTTTGCGCGATGGGTCAAATTGGTGGCATCCGGGTCGTCATGGCCGCATTTGCCTAGGCCCCAAGAAAATGTTGGGGGTGTTCGGTGAAGTGCATCCGAAAACACTGGCCGAAATGGATGTTAAAGGACCCGCTGTCGCCTTTACCATTTGGCCTGCAGAAATCCCAATGCCCCGCAATGCATCGGCCACGCGCCCTGCGCTGCATCTGAATGATTTGCAGGCGGTTGAACGTGATTTTGCCTTTGTCGTTGATGCCAATGTCGAGGCACTGACTCTAGTAAACGCAGCGGCGGGTGCGGATAAGGCATTGATCGAAAACGTGCACGTGTTCGATGAATTCATCGGCGGATCAGTGGGCGAGGGTAAAAAATCACTTGCGATTACAGTACGCCTGCAACCGACGGATGCCACCTTGACCGAAAAAGACATCGAAGCTACCTCTGCCAAGATTGTCGAAAAGGTTGTGAAAGCAACGGGTGGTACCCTGCGAGGTTAAATTTTTGCACTTTCGCCATATGATTGAAAAGCGGCGTGTTTTTGCGTCGTTTTTTTTTGTTATTCACTCAATTGTGACATGTAATTTGAAAAATTCCCATGATGTGTGTGTCATCTATCGCTTAAGCTAGGGTGTGGATGCGGCCCTGAGGAAAACTCAGGGCACCGGTAGGGACAAACAAATGCTACAAGAATTCAAGGATTTCATAGCCAAGGGCAATGTCATGGATATGGCCGTTGGGATTATTATTGGTGCGGCTTTTACAGCGATTGTGAAATCAATGGTGGGGGATTTGATTAAACCCTTTATTGGACTGTTTATGGGCGGTGTGGATTTCACCAACATGTTCATCGTTCTAAGCGGTGAGGGAACCTATGCCTCACTGATCGAGGCGGGGGATACAGGCGCGGCCGTTTTTGCATATGGCGCCTTTATTACGGCTGTGATCAATTTCCTGATCATCGCCTTTGTTGTGTTTATGTTGGTGCGTTACGTGAACAAGGTAAGAGAAGCCGCCGCCAGAGAAGAGGAAGCAGCGCCAGCGCCAGAAGAACCCAAAGGGCCGACAGAATTAGAGGTGCTTTTGGAAATTCGGGACTCACTCAAGAAATAAAATAAGATTCAGTTGAGAGAGAACTTGCCCCCTCGGCCACAACCGAGGGGGTCTTTTTTTAGCTAAGAACAGACTGTGGATCGATTGATGCGATCCCTAATGCTTCGCCCACGGCGGCGTATGTCAGTTGTCCTGCATGCACGTTCAAACCATTCAACAGATGCGCGTCATCTGCGAATGCCCGACGCCAACCTTTGTCGGCCAATGCGATGACAAATGGCAATGTCGCGTTGCCCAGTGCCTGTGTGGATGTTCGCGCAACCGCACCTGGCATGTTCGCCACGCAGTAGTGCATGATGCCGTCCACCTCATAAATTGGGTCTTGGTGTGTTGTGGCGCGCGATGTTTCAAAGCACCCACCTTGGTCAATCGCAACATCCACCAACGCCGCACCTGGTTTCAAATCAGATAGCTGTGCGCGTGTGATCAATTTTGGCGCCGCTGCACCTGGAACCAAAACCGCACCGATGATCAAATCCGCCTGCGCGGCCAGTTCAGCTGTGATCGCCTTAGTCGCATAGGTATTTTTGAAGGTTCCGCCAAAAACATCGTCCAAATAACGCAAACGATTCACGGAGCGATCCAAAACGGTCACATCCGCGCCCATGCCCGCTGCAACCTTGGCCGCCTGTGTGCCAACAACGCCACCGCCAATAACCAACACGCGCGATGGGCTAACGCCAGCAACACCACCCAGTAGGACACCGCGGCCGCCATTTGCCTTTTGCAATGTCCATGAACCAACCTGCGGTGCAAGACGACCTGCAACTTCTGACATTGGCGCCAACAGGGGAAGGCCACCGTTGTTATCAGTGACAGTTTCATATGCGATTGCTGTGCAACCGCTGTTCAACAGGTCCTGTGTTTGATCGGGGTCTGGTGCAAGGTGCAGATATGTGAACAACAATTGACCTTCCCGCAACATGGCACGTTCGCCCGATTGTGGTTCTTTCACTTTTACAATCATGTCTGCACGGTCAAAAACTTCTTTCGCGCTGGCAACGATTTCTGCGCCTGCGGCGATGTAATCTTCGTCACTGAAACCTGCGCCTGTTCCTGCATTGGTCTCCATCACAACTTGATGGCCACGCTCTGTCAGTTCGAACACTGCGCTTGGCATCAGGCCGATACGGAACTCTTGTGGTTTAATCTCTTTTGGGCATCCGATTAGCATGTCACGCTCCTATTGTTGGATTTGGTGCATAATTGCGTGTTTGAAACGAAATAGGTTTGAAATTATCGTCGAAAAAAAGTATGAAAACAGAAATTTCTTCGAAATATATCTAATAATCGGGAAAATATTCGAAAATATGAAAATAGACGCTATAGATCAACGAATACTGAATCAGTTGCAGCGGCGTGGAAAAATTTCTAACGCTGAACTGGCTGAGGCCGCGAATTTATCTGCATCTGCCTGTCATCGTCGCGTCCAACGGCTTGAGGCTAAAGGCGTGATCAAGGATTATGTCGCCCTGTTGGATGCGCGCAAATCTGGATTTCCAACGACTGTCTTTGTGGAAATCACGCTGTCTGCTCAGGCGGATGAGGTGCTAGAAGCCTTTGAAAAGGCAGTGTCGCGTATCCCCGATGTGTTGGAATGTCATTTGATGGCTGGCAGCGCGGATTATTTGTTAAAGGTTGTGGCCGAAAACACAGATGATTTTGCGCGCATCCATCGTCAACATTTGGCGCGCCTGCCAGGCGTCGCACAGATGCAGTCATCCTTTGCATTGCGCACGGTGTTCAAAACCACGGCCCTGCCCATTTAGTTGTCATTTTGTGTATTAACTGCATATAAAGACGATCCACTGAAACAATCATAAAAACGTAACAAAACGGAGATAAGGAGTAAAATTTGTCGGAGTCGGATAAAATGTCGGAAGAAGAATATCAAAGATCATGGATCGAAGCGGAACTCGAAGAGACGCTGGATGATCTGTTTGAGGCTGAATTTAATCAACCTATTCTGACAGATGAACTGCGCAAAATTTACAAAAGTAAGCATCCCGATATGTTGGATCGGCGCACCTATTATTCGAACTTGTTGCGCCTACAGTCCGAGCTTGTGAAACTTCAGGACTGGGTAGAACACACGAAATCCAAAGTTTTGATCATCTGCGAAGGCCGCGATAGCGCGGGGAAAGGCGGGGTGATTAAACGTATCACCCAACGCATGAACCCGCGTGTCGCCCGTGTTGTTGCACTGCCCGCCCCAACCGAGCGCGAGCAAAGCCAATGGTATTTCCAACGTTTTGTTCCACATCTGCCTGCGGGTGGTGAAATTGTTTTGTTTGACCGCTCTTGGTATAATCGTGCGGGCGTGGAACGCGTTATGGGATTTGCCAGTGACGCCGAGGTTGATCAGTTTTTTCACGATGTCCCTGAATTTGAACGTATGCTTGTGCGTTCAGGTATTATTGTCTTGAAATATTGGTTTTCGATCACGGACGAAGAACAACAGCTTCGGTTTTTGATGCGCATCCATGATCCGATGAAACAATGGAAACTGTCTGCGATGGATTTGGAAAGTCGCATCCGTTGGGAGGATTACACCCGCGCCAAAGAGGATATGTTTGCTAAAACCAATATCCCAGAAGCGCCATGGTATATCGTTGAAGGCAACGATAAAAAACGCGAACGTTTGAATTGCATTGAACACATACTTTCGAAAATACCGTATCAAGAGGTCGAACATGAAAAGGTCGATCTGCCAGAACGTGTGTTTAATCCAGATTACGAACGCCGCGTTCTTCCAGACGAATTGTATGTTCCGAAG
>Ga0075475_10001202_pt1 | contig 12722 bp, 11 predicted proteins | sample DEB08_DNA_10_FD_76342 | JGI IMG/M metagenome (GOLD analysis project Ga0075475, IMG submission 76342) | Aqueous microbial communities from the Delaware River and Bay under freshwater to marine salinity gradient to study organic matter... | ecosystem: Environmental > Aquatic > Marine > Coastal ... | reverse complement strand
TTCGAGAAGCGCTCGTGCGGCCTCGGACTGCGCCGAACCGGACGCGCCGTCCAGCGACCGCAGGGCGGCCAACACCGCGCCCAAAGGCCCCGAAGGACGCCAAGGACCATCGAGTCGCGCCTCGTCGGCGAGGCGTCGCATGCGATGTTCACGACCGAGGTCGATCAATCCCGATGCGGCCGAACGAGCCAGACGATCCCACGCGTCGGCCGTCGTCTCGGCGAGGCCGTCGCCTTGCGACGCTTCAAGGTCTGCGGCCTCCCCACGGCGCAGGGCCTCCAGCAGTGCGACCGCGTACCAGGACGCGTCGGAATCGCGACGTCGACGCCAACTCTCGACCAGCCGACGTGCCGGTTCCGCCTCGCCCGCAGCGGTGCGCATCAGAAGCGCCCACACCGGCAACGAGGCCTGCAGGCCGGCGTCGACCGTGTCGATCTCCAGCAGCTCCAGCCAGCGTCTGCCCTCGTCGCCGCCCCGCACGATGCCTCGCGCGATCGCGAGCCCAAGGACCGTCTGCGCGAACCCGAGATCGCCGCGTCGATCGACCGAGACGTCCTCGGGCGTTGCTTCGGCCCGGCCGGCGTCGAGAAGCGGCTCGAGGATCTCGGCCGCTTCCGCCGCCGAGGATGCGTCGCCGAGCAGAAGCGCCCGCTGGAGGACCGACCATCCGGCGAGAAAGGAGGCCCGAAGCCCGCGGGCCTCGAGACGCTGCTGCGCCTCGGACAAGAGATCGGCCTCGACGCCGCTCGCGCGTAGCAGCACCGAGGCGAACGACGCCCGCTCGCGCTCGGCCCGGGCGGAGATGCGCAGAAAGTCCTCGGCGGCCAGAGCGAATTCCGCAGCGAGGACCTCTGCGCGGCGTGGAGCATCCGTCCCGCTTCGCCACCGGTCCGCGCCGCCCGCGGCGGCGAGATAGCGGGCCGTCGCCAACGCGAACCGCAACGACTCCGCTTCCTCCGGCGTGGTCGACTCCGCGAGTCGCTGCAGGCGCCGGAGGCGCTCGAGACGCGCCTCGGCCGAACCGTCCGACTCGATCCACGCCTCGGCGAGACGAACGAGATCGACCCCCGAGAGGCTCGAACCCTCGACGTCGAAAGGACCCTCGCTCCGAATGGCCGTCGCGACATCCACACGCAACCCCCGTTCGCCAAGTCGACCGAGCAGGTCGTCCACCTCGGCAAGGCCGCGCGGCGGAGCCGCCGCCGCGGAGTTCGAGGCGAGGGTCCACGCCAACGCCAGGACCGCCGTCAGCCCGATCGCCGCGATGCTCCGGTTCGACACCGGTTCGCTCCACCCCCCGACGGATGGAACAAGTCGAGCCGACGGATTCGGACGGCGACCCTTCATTCGGCAGGCTCGTAGGCGACGGTCTCGATGCCGGCATCACGGGCCGACTGGATCGCCGCGGTCACCGCGGACACCGGCGGCCCGGGACGAACCACGATCCGCAGCGGTGTCCTGGGATCGAGTTCGGCGAGCCGAACGGCGAGTTCCTCCCGATCGGCGATGACGCGAGCGCCAAGCAGGTATCGGGTGATTCCATCCTCCGCACCGACCTCGAGTCGGACCGCCTCGAGATTCGCAGACTCGATCCGGCCGCCGCCGAGCAGGCCCGCGGCGAGACGCTCCTCCGGACGGTCGATCGCGGCGGTGACCAGGAAGTACGCCAGCAGCAGGAAGGTCGCGTCCAGCATCGATGCCAGACTCAAGGCCAGCATGGGCCGACGAGGTCGCTTCGGCACGAACCTCATGGCGAGGCCTCCCTTCGCCCACCGGCCGGATCGACCGCAAGACGCAGACCCACGGCGCCGGCGCCGCGAAGCGACCGGACGACCTGGTTGAGCGCTTCCGCCGGCGCCGTTCGATCGGCACGGATCAAGGCCGCCTCCTCGAAGTCCTCCGGGCGATCGAGACGGCGGGCCGCCAGGGCCGCGGACAGGTCCTCCAGCGCCATGGGCCGATCGCCGAGCATCACCGAACCGTCGGCGAGCAGGTTCACCGTCACCGCGCCGCTGCCGGTTCGGGCCTCCTCGCTGCCGGACTCCGCAGGCAGCGACAGCACCTCCCGCGCGGTGCGGACGAGTTGCGTGGTCGTCAGGAAGAAGATCAGCAACTGGAAGACGATGTCGATCATGGGAGTCATGTCGAGCGGCAGCAGCCGCTCGCGTCGACCCCCCGCGGCGAATCTCATGACGCGTTCGAACCTCCGGCATCCTCTCCCGGCGGCGACTCGAGCAGCAGGGTGAGGCGATCGATCTCCCGCGCCGCCTCCGCCGCGATGGCGTCGATGCGGTTCCGGAAGAAGGAGAACAGGATCACGCACGGGATCGCGACCACGAGCCCCTGCAGGGTCGTGATGAGGGCGAGACTGATGTTCCCGGCGAGGCGCTCGTAGTAGCCCGGATCGCTGACGGCGCTCGTCGCGACGGTGTCGAAGGCGCCGATCATGCCCTGCACGGTGCCGAGGAGGCCGAGCAGCGGCGCCACCGAGCCGATCACCCCGAGGGCGTCGGTGGCTCGATAGAGGCGAGCCGTCTCCTCGGCTCCGGCCTCCTCGAGCGTGCTCCGCAGTTCGAGGGCACCGAAGCCCGATCGCAGATACCGGGTCAGTCCCGGCCCCAGGATCCGACAGAGGAAGCTGTCGTGCTCGGCCATCAGGCAGTGCTCCAGCGCCTCTTCGGGGCGACCGCGGGACAGGAGTTCCCGCAGCGTCGAGACGCTCTGGGGCGGGACCAGCACGCTGCGACGGATGCGGAGGGACAGGACCACGACCAGTCCGGCGGCGACCAGACTGAGGCCCAGCACGATGAAGCCGACGATGCCGCCGCCGGTCAGGAACTTGAAGGGGTCGCCACCGGAAGCGGGCGCCTCGACGATGGGAAGTGCGGTCGCGATCAGGGTCACGGCGTGGTCCTTGGTACGGGACGCGAACGGAGATCCTCGACCGCACGTGCGGCGGCGCGAGAGAGTCGCCAGGCGAGATCGTCCTCGCCCAGTTCCGCCGCCACGGCGGCTGCGGCTCGAAACGCCAGCGGCGCCTCGACGGACTCCGGATGTCTGGCAGGGATGCACAACCACTCGAGCAGGCCTCGGCGACGGAGATCGGGATCCGACTCGCCCGCGAGCGTCGCGGCGATTCGTGCATGGATCCAGCGTTCCTCGGCGGGCGTCGCGGCGTCGGCGAGACGCTCATCCCGCTCGGCGAGCAGCGTCGTCGGCGATCGATCGTCGAGGGAGCGGAGCGTCATGCAAAGCGAGGCGAGCGCGTCTTGCTCGGCCGAGGTCCCGCCTTCGGGCGCCGGCGAGCCCAACAGCACCGTCTCGATCCAGGCCGCTCGTTCGGCGACTCGAGACTCCGCGAACCGTCGAAGGCCGACCCGCAGTCTCGCCGCGTCCTCGCCGAGGGGATCGACTGCCAGAAGCGAGGCTTCCACCGGCCATCCACCCGGCAGACGCTCGAGCCCGGCGGCGACGTCGCGGCCATCTTCGAGCTCGAGCAGTTCCAGCGACGCCAGAGCCGCCCCGACCGGATCGCCCAACCGACTTCGACAACGGATCAGGCCGACCATCGCCTCGACTTGCCTCAGCGAGCCTTCGCCGCTCCAACGGTCGGCGAGGTCGCCGAACAGCGGCGCGGCCAGGGCGATCTCCCCCCGCTCGAGTCGGTTCGTCGCCCGCCACAGCAGCGTGCCATCGGCAAGCAGCGGCCGATGGGCGGCGTCGAGACCCTCGACCTCCCGCAACGCCGACCAGCGATCGCGTCGGTCCATGCCGTCGGCCGTGGTCCATCGCAGTCCATCGGGACCGAGCGACTCCAGCACGCCGCGTTCGCTCAGCCCCCCATCCCGCCGGTGCACGACGATCGCCTCGTCCGCCGACGCCTGCTGGATGCCGAACGCGAACGCCGACGCGGCCCCCGCGAGGATCGGCACCGCGCCGAGACTCTGAGCAAGCACGGCGAGACGCCTCGAACGGCATCGGCGAATCATCGTCGCCCCCCCACCGGCACGAACCTGAACGCACCGGAGGAGTCGCTGGCGATGCGCTCCAGCGGCGCCCTCCCGGCCTCGCTGCCGAACGCGACGGTGTTGACCACGGCTCGCTGCAGTCGCTGATTGAGGCGCTGCACCAGCGAGGGGGTGTCCGGCGGCACCTCGCCATCGGTCAAGAAGAAGATCGCGTCCGGCGGCGGATCGAGACCGAAGAGCCTCTGGAACGCCCCGCCGGGCCGGGTGCCGCCTCCCGTCGAGACCTCGCGGTCGAGCCAGCCGGTCATGCGTTCGAGGTTCTCGTCGGTCGCCCGAAGCCAGCCGGGTTGAAAGGACGGCACGACCACGTCGTTGGAGAAGAGCGCGACGTGGAACCAGGTGTGATCCGGCAACGCCGACAAGGATCGCTTGAGTTCGTCGAGCGCCACCCAGAGGCGTCCCCCGCCCTCCATGCTGGCCGACACGTCGACGACGTATCCGATTCGACGACCTCGAGCGGACACCCCGAAGAACGTCGTGCCGCCCGTGCCCGCCGAGTCGAGCGCCGGCCCGCCCACACCGGGAGCCACCACCGCAGTCGCGGTCTCGAGGGCGATCTCCGCCGGCGCGGCGGCGAGCGGCAGCGGCGCAAACTCCGGCAGCGTCGAAGGCGCGTCGAAGGAGGTCTCCGCAGGCGTCGCGGGGGGCGGCTCGTCGAAGGGCTCGGGGAGTTCGGGGAGTTCGACCAGTTCCACCGGCGACGCCTTCGGGCGTGCAACCGATCCGCTCCAAAGACCGTCGAACGCCACCAGCAGCGCCAGGTTGACGGCGATCGAGATCGCGGCGGCCACGCCCAATGCGATCCACCTCCTGCGAACGGCTCGACGTCGTCGATCCTCGCGCAACTGCGGCGCGGCGTCGCAGAGTCGCCGCAACGCCCGAAGCAGTCGCATCGGGACCCACGTCGATTCCGCGGGCGATCCCGACGGCCCCGGCGCAGCCCGGGGACGATCCCGTGGCGAGCCGTCGGATGCGCTGAGGGGTTCTGACATGCCCGTGGCGCCTCGTGCTGGGGGCTGGGAACGACGATCGCTCCATCGATCGCCAAACCGTGACGCGGATCACGTCCTCCGAACATCCTAGTTTGGAACCGGAGCACTTGACCCTGCTCCGTACAACCGGTCCAATCGATCCAAAGACGGTCTCGCTCGCCAACCGGAACGCCCCATGCCCACCCATCGCCGACGTGTCGTCCTCAAGATCAGCGGCGAGAGCTTCGGCCCGCCCGGAGAACTGGGCATCGCGCCCGAATCCCTCGCCGTGATCGCCCGCGAGATCGCCGCGGCGGCGGCCACCGGCGTCGAGATGGCCGTGGTCGTCGGCGGAGGCAACATCATCCGGGGGGCCGAGATGGCCCGAAACGGGACCATCGACCAGTCCACCGCGGACTACATGGGGATGCTCGGGACCGTCATCAACGGCATGGCGCTGAAGGAGGCGCTCCGCACCGAAGGCCTCGACAGCCGAGTGATGTCCGCGATCGCCTTGACCGCCGTCGCCGAACCCTTCATCCGGCCCAGAGCCCTGCGGCACCTCGAGAAGGGGCGGGTGGTGATCCTCGTGGCGGGCACCGGCAATCCGTTCTTCACCACCGACACCTGCGCGAGCCTCCGAGCGGTCGAACTCGGTGCGGATGTGCTTCTGAAGGCCACCAAGGTCGACGGCGTCTATTCCGCCGACCCCAAGACCCACCCCGATGCGGTCCGCTACGAGGAGCTGACGTTCGGCGAGGCGATCGAGCGCCAGCTCGGGGTCATGGACCTCACCGCGATGACCATGTGCATGGAGCACGATCTGCCGATCCGAGTCTTCGACTTCCGAGGCGACGGAAACATCCGCCAGGCGGTCTCCGGCGATGCGATCGGGACCCTGGTGCACTCCGGAGTGCCTGCGGAGCCGGTACGCTCCTGACTTCCAACGTCGCGGCCGCCGCGACGCAAGCGCATCGATCGAGCCGGCGTCTTGCCGGCGGAGGCCCCAAGGTCCATGGACACCCCCGGCGATCCCGACACCATCGAACTCGAATGCCTCGACCGGATGGAGAAGTCGGTCGACTACCTCCAGCGGGAACTCCGCGGCATTCGCACGGGCCGTGCGACCACCGCCCTGCTCGAGTACATCAAGGTCGACTACTACGGCAGCTCGACGGATCTGCGTGAGCTTGCCGCCATCAGCGTCGCCGAGGCGACGCAGCTCGTGGTCAAGCCGTTCGATCCCGGGGCGAAGAACGAGATCGTCAAGGCGATCGAACGGTCGGGCCTCGGCCTCAATCCGCAGGTCGACGGCGGGTCGATCCGGATCAACGTGCCGCCGCCCTCCGCCGAGCGGCGCAAGCAGCTCGTCGGACAGGTCAAGAAGATGGCCGAGGACGCCAAGGTCGCGATTCGCAACGAGCGGCGCGACGCCAACAAGCACCTCGATCGCCTCTCCTCGGAGATTTCCGAGGACGATCTCAAGCGGGCCAAGAGCCGCATCGACGACCTCACCAAGTCCTCGACCGACAAGGTGGAGGATCTCTCCTCGCGAAAGACCACGGAGATCGAGGAGATCTGAGATGTCTCCGCGGACGGTCCTCGCAATCGCCTCGCTGCCGATCGCCTCCCTCGCCTTCGCAACGCCGCCGGTCGAGATCGTCGTAGACCGCGACGACGTCATCGTCACGACGAGCTGCCGCCTGCGGATCGCCGATGGCCCGATCGCCGACCGCAACGGCGACGGCGTCGTCCGCATCGTCGCCGAGGGAATCCTCGTCGAGATCGGCGGCACGCTTCGCGGGGCTCCTCCGGATGCCGACCCCGACACCTTCTCTGGGATCGGCATCGTCGTCGCGGCCCCCAACGTGACCCTCGCCAATGGCGGAGTGTCGGGGTTCAAGGTCGGTGTGAAGGTCGAGGAGGCCGACGGCGCAACCATCGCCAACCTGGATCTCTCGGACAACTTCGCCACGCGGCTTCGCTCGACACCGGAACGAGAGGCCGTCGAGGACTGGCTGCGTCCCCACGAGAACGACGACGGCGAGTGGGCCGACCGCTACGGAGCGGGCCTGCTGGTCCGGGACTCCGACGACGTGACGATTCGAGACCTCTTCGTGCGCCGGACCCAGAACGGCATCCTGCTCGATCGGGTCGATCGCGCGAGGATCCACGACAACGACTGCTCCTTCCTCTCCGGCTGGGGGCTCGCCCTCTGGCGATCGAGCTTCAACCGGATCGCGCGGAACGCGTTCGACTTCTGCGTTCGCGGGTACAGCCACGGCGTCTACAACCGCGGCCAGGATTCCGCGGGGATCCTGCTGTTCGAGCAGTGCACCGACAACGTGATCGCCTTCAACTCGGCGACCCACGGCGGCGACGGGATCTTCGCCTTCGCGGGACGGGAGGCCCTGGGGGAAGTCTCGCGACGCGACGACTCCGAGCCCACCGACGGCGATGTCGGATGGCACCTCGGCCGGGGGAACACCCGAAACGTCCTGCTTGGCAACGACGTCTCCCATGCGGTGGCGCACGGGATCGAAACGACCTTTTCAAGAGGGGTCGTCATCGCCGGCAACCGCATGGACGGCTGCGGAATCTGCGGCGTCTGGGCCGGGTACGGCTCGGATTCGCTGATCGTCGACAACGACTTCGTCGGCAACGGGAGACTGGGATACGGCGCCGAGCGCGGGGGCGTGAACATCGAGCACGGACGCGGGAACCGGATCCTCGCCAATCGCTTCCGAGACAACGCCTGCGGAGTCCGCCTGTGGTGGGACGAGGATCCCCACCTCGCCACCTTGCCGTGGTCGGCGGCCAACGGAACCGAATCGCGGGACGAGGTGGTGGCGAGAAACCTCTTCGACGGCGACGAGATCGCCATCGAACTGCTTCGCACCGAGGCGGCCGTCGTCGCCGGCAACCGCTTCACCGACGTCGGCACCGAGCTGGTGGCCGACGATGCCAGTCGGAGCACCCTCCGCGAAGGTCCCGAGCCGGCCATGACGCCCGAGGTCGATCTCGAGGTCCTCGCGCAGAACCTGCCCGGGCGCGGCACGCCGATCGGTGCCCGATCCAAGCTTGCCGGCCGCGAGCGAATCGTGATGACCGAGTGGGGCCCCTACGCATGGGACCGTCCCCTGCTCTCGGTCGTCGACCGGTCGATGGCGAAGGACCGGTACCGCCTGCTCGGGGCGGAGACGACCGGCGCGCAGGTGCTGGGTGCGGGCAGTCTCCGGACGCTGTTGCGCGGAGATGGCACCGTCGAGGTGATCTGCGAGCGCCCGGGACGGGTCTGCCCCTATCGCCTGCGGGTCTCCCACGATCGGGGGCGATTCGAGACCGAAGGCCTGTTGGCGCCGGCGAACTGGACGGTTCGCCTCTTCCGCTCGCCGACCGATCCCCGCGACGATCCGAAGCGGTGGCGTGCCGCCGCCGACGCGGAGATCGCGACGCTGCTGGAGAACGGCGGCGCTCTGGTCACGGTGCCGGCCATCGAGTTCGACTTCGGAATGTCCGGTCCCGCCGCGGTGCCGTCGCTGGCCGCCGACGCCTCCGCTCGGGCGATGCCTGCCGACGGCTTCGGTCTCGTCGCGGAGACCACCCTCGTCTTCCCCCCCGGCAGGTGGCGCCTGCGGACGGTCTCCGACGACGGAATTCGCCTGCTCCGGGACGGCGAGATCCTCTTCGAGCGCTGGGACCGGCACGCCGCCACCGCCGACATCGCGGAGTTCGCCCTCGCCGAGGAGACCTCGGTGGATCTGCGAATCGAGTGGTTCGAGCTCGACGGCGCCGCCACGCTCTCCTTCGACGTCGAACGCCTCGGGGACTGAGTCGCCGGCCGACCCGGCGGCCGCCTCGTGCGGGCGGCGGTTGACCGCCTTCGCCGGTCCCCGGAACATGAAGGCATGCGCTGCCCGCATTGCGACATCGACGACGATCGTGTGATCGACAGCCGAAGCATCGACGGCGGCGCGTCCATTCGGCGTCGCCGGCAGTGCAACGCCTGCGGCCGCCGCTACACCACCTACGAACGGGTCGAGAAGACCGGGCGTCTCATGGTGGTGAAGAAGGACGGCACCCGAGTTCCCTTCGATCCCCAGAAGGTCCTTCAGGGCGTCCAGGCCGCCTGCGGCAAACGACCCATTCCCGAGGCGGAGAAGGTCGGCCTCGTGCGGAAGGTCGAGGACGAGGTGCATCGCGAGCACGAGCGAGAGGTCGCGAGTCTCGAGATCGGCCGCCGGGTCGCCGCGGGCCTTCGCGAGCTCGATCCCGTGGCGTACATCCGCTACGCGAGCGAGTACCACTCCTTCCGGACGATCGAGGACTTCCGAGCCGAGTTGGCCGAGCTCGAGGGCCGCCCCCAGCCTCCGGCCGACCAACTCAGACTCTTCAGCGAGGCCGACGGCGGAACCCCTCCGACCGGCCGGGAGTGACCATGCCCGCGATTCGACTGCCCGACGGCTCCACCCGCACCTACGACGCTCCGGTCACCGCCGCCGAGGTCGCCGCCGACATCGGCCCCGGCCTCGCCAAGGCCGCGCTCGGCGCGAAGGTCGATGGCGTGCTGCGGGATCTCGCCGCCCCGATCGAGACCGACTGCGAGCTGGCCCTGGTGACCGCGAAGACCCGCGAGGGCGAGCCGGACGCCGACGCCCTCTTCCTGCTGCGCCACTCCGCCGCCCACGTCATGGCCGAGGCGATCACGAACCTGTTCCCCGGCGTGCAACTGGTCTACGGCCCTCCCGTCGAACAGGGCTTCTACTACGACATGGCCCTGCCCGAGGGAACCGCGATCTCGAGCGAGGACTTCGATCGCATCGAGCAGGAGATGTCCCGCATCATCGAGGAGGACCGCCCCTTCAGCCGCTACGAGATGCCGCTTGCCCGGGGCATGGAGAAGTTGCGGACCGAGGGGTCCAAGTACAAGCTCGACAACGCCGAGCGCGCCGCCGATGCGGGATCGACGGAACTCTCCTGGTACGCGACCGGGACGCCCGGCACCCACTGGGAGGACCTCTGTCGCGGGCCGCACGCGCCTTCGACCGGCCGGATCGGCGCGTTCAAGGTGATGAGCCTCGCCTCGAGCTACTGGCACGGCGACGAGAACAGCGATCGACTGACTCGGGTGTACGGCACCGCCTTCGCGGACAGGAAGCAGCTGAAGCAGCACCTCGAGCGGCTCGAGGAGGCGCGGAAGCGGGACCACCGCGTGCTCGGGCGACAGTTGCGTCTCTTCCACATCGACGAGCAGGTCGGCCAGGGCCTGATCCTCTGGTCGCCCAACGGCGCCGTGGTCCGGCAGCAGCTTCAGGAGTTCATCTCCGAGGAACTCCGCAAGCAGGGCTACCACCAGGTCTTCACCCCGCACATCGGCAAGCTCGATCTCTACCGCACCAGCGGCCACTTCCCCTACTACCAGGACAGCCAGTACACCCCGATCGTCGATCGCGTGCAGATCGACGAGCTGGCTCGCGAGGGATGCTCGTGCGGCGATCTCGCCAACCGCCTCGAGCAGGGCGAGATCGACGGCTACCTGCTGAAGCCGATGAACTGCCCGCACCACATTCGGATCTACGCCAGCGAGCAGCGAAGCTATCGCGATCTGCCGCTGCGACTCGCGGAGTTCGGCACGGTGTACCGCTGGGAGCAGTCGGGCGAGATCGGTGGCCTGACCCGCGTCCGCGGCTTCACCCAGGACGACGCGCATCTCTTCTGCCGGGAGGACCAGATCGCCGAGGAGGTCCGCGGATGCCTCTCGATCGTGAAGCTCATCTTCGGCACTCTGGGCATGCACGACTACCGGGTCCGAGTCGGACTGCGCGATCCCGACTCGACCAAGTACGTGGGCGATCCGGCCAACTGGGACAAGGCGGAACGGGCCTGCCGCGACGCGGCTCGCGAGCTCGGCGCGAAGTTCACCGAGGAGCCGGGCGAGGCGGCGTTCTACGGGCCGAAGATCGACTTCGTCGTGAAGGACGTGATCGGGCGGGAGTGGCAGCTCGGAACGGTGCAGGTCGACTACAACCTGCCGGAGCGATTCGAGCTCGAGTACATCGGCGCCGACAACGCGCGCCATCGGCCGGTCATGATCCACCGCGCCCCGTTCGGATCGATGGAGCGGTTCGTGGGCGTCCTGATCGAGCACTTCGCCGGAGCGTTCCCGTGCTGGCTGGCGCCGGAGCAGGTCCGAGTGCTTCCGATCAGCGACAAGAGCGAAGCGTACGCCGCCGAGGTGCTCGCGAAGCTGAAGGCCCTCGGCATCCGGGCGACCGTCGACGACGGGTCCGAGCGGATTCAGGCCAAGGTCAAGGTGGCCACGGACATGAAGGTCCCCTATCTCGCCGTGGTCGGCCCCCGCGACGCCGAGAATCGCGAGGTCTCGATCCGCGCCTTCGGCATCGAACGGAACCTCGGCTCCATCGGCCTCGACGACTTTCTCGAGGCGGTCGATGCGGAGAACTCGAGCCGCGGCGGCACGCGGCTCGTCGATCGCTTCGACGCCGGGACACATTGAACCGACTTCGGTGCTGCTCACCTTCCCCCTTCGCGGGGAGCCCACGATGCCTCGCACCATGTTCGCCGGACTTCTCGTCCTCCCACTGCTCGCCTTCAAGGCGGCCCCAGTCGTGGTCGCCGATCAGGCCGGCGACCCGGCACCCAACCCGCTGCGGGGCGGTCTTCCCTGAACCGGCGGGACGTGTCGGACGATCCGGACGCGGCAGGTGTTTCGGCACCCGCGAGGCATTGAAACCGTCACCGAACTCCGCAGGTTCGCCCCGCATTGGCGGCTTTCCGTTTGCCCACGCCCGAAACGCGAAGTATCGTCCCGAGGTCGCTACGCGAGGACCGCCAAAGGGCCGTGAGCGTCCCTGCGAGTCTTCTCTGCGAGCCCCGACTGCCAGTCCCCCTGCGAGTCCCAACTGTTGGTGACCGATCCCCACTCGAACCTCGTCGCCTGCCAGGCACCCCACGCTTCCGCGGGCAGTGCCCTCTGCGAAGAGAGATGGCGATGGGGATTCGAAGGTCCCACACCCCTGTCCACGTCCGGCGCCGAATCCGCCCCCATGGCCCGATGAGTCGCCTGCGATGATCGACTGGGAGACGAGGTCCCGCCTCGCCGATTCTCCGTCCATTCCGTTCCGGTCCCCCTTGCCGGGGCCGGACGTCTCGTTCCTCGTCGCGCTGGTGCCGGACCGGGCGGCAGGGTCAACTCTCCATCCGGCAGTCTGAAAGGAACCCACCCATCTCCCACATGCGACGACACTACCGAGGGGAGCCCACGCCCAGCGGGCCGAGGATGAACGAGCGGATTCGGATCACGCCCATCCGTCTGATCGACGAGAACGGCGAGATGGTCGGCGTCGTCGACACCGACGAGGCTCGCCGACGCGCCGCCGACCTCGGGCTGGATCTGGTGGAGATGGCCGCCGACGTCCGTCCTCCGGTCTGCCGGATCATGGACTACGGCAAGTACCGATTCGAGCAGCGCAAGAAGGACCGCGCCGGGCGGGCCCGCAGCAAGGGATCGGAACTCAAGGAGGTCCGCCTCGGTCGATCGATGAAGATCGATCCCCACGACGTGGGCATCCGCATGAATCAGGCCCGGAAGTTCCTGATGGCAGGACACCGCGTGCAGATCGTGCAGAACTTTCGAGGCGCCCGTGAGATGGCCCACCGAGATCGCGGAGACTCCCGCATGCGGGAGGTGATCGAGGAACTC
>Ga0075475_10001198_pt1 | contig 12726 bp, 9 predicted proteins | sample DEB08_DNA_10_FD_76342 | JGI IMG/M metagenome (GOLD analysis project Ga0075475, IMG submission 76342) | Aqueous microbial communities from the Delaware River and Bay under freshwater to marine salinity gradient to study organic matter... | ecosystem: Environmental > Aquatic > Marine > Coastal ... | reverse complement strand
GGCATCAAAAAATTTACCATAATCTGATTCTTCTAATGTGGCTAATGGATTTTTCATAGAACAATAATTTTCATCATCTGGTTCTCCAAATGCTATTTCTGCTGTTCTTCTGACATTACCAGCTACCACACAACGTCCTATATAGTTCATTAAGTCAGTTATATCAACACTAGACAAAACTTGACCTACTCTTTTTTCTAAGTGATCTCTAATCAAATCGTGCAGTTCTTGAAGAATGCTCGGACCAGAAGCTTTACCACCAAACCCTTTAATATCACTTCCAGGTGATCTAATTAAACTATAATCAAAATTAACAATGCCCTTATCTGTGTGTTTTGTATAAGACCATATTAAAACTCTTATAGAATCAACCCACCCTTCTCTCGAATCTTGTATTTGGTATACATTTGGTTTGTCAGATGGCTTAGATATGTGTATTTTACCTGCACCTTTAGTGTCAAAACCAACACCAACACCTAGCATTGACATATCCATTAAAAAGCAAAATGGTTCCGCTGGATCAGATTCTATAGAATCATCTGTGGAAACAAAACCACAATTGTTCAAAGCAGCACTTCCCCTTTGCCACATGAAATCTGTGCCCATCATCCATAAGCCACGACCAGGAGGTAAAAATTTAAACTCCCACATTCTAACGAACATTTCTTGTGCTGATTTTTGAGCCTTGACGTAATCCCAAGGTATATGCATTTTCTTGCAATGTCTTCTTTGTATTTCATAACATCCTTCGACTACTCTTTTTAATGTTTCTAAGAATCTTTCTTTAGTACCATCTTCCTTTAACCTAGAGTATGTTCTATAATAAACAAACTCTCCTAATCCATTAAAACCAAAATTAGGTTTCTTGTCTTTGTATTCAGAGATAAATTTATCGTCTAATGAAAAATGTTTATCGTTATTTATTTGAATGTGCCCGAAATATTCTTCTGAAACGTTACTCACAGTTCTCTCCAATCTGAACCTAAAATTGTTTTAACTCGATCAGTGTTACCCAAGTGCTCAATAAAATTTGACCTTGCCAAATACAACGACGTTAATTTAGGCAAATACGATCGTTCAATCGCATCAATATTGCCTAATTTATGTAAAGCTACACCGCATGGTTTTGATAAAGACAAATACAATTTTGAAATCTTGTTAGCGTTGTACCATTTGGTTAAATTGCAAAATTCGTCTTCATACTTTCGATATAATAAAGTGTTTATCAAATTATCTTGTTTTTTATTATATAACCACTTATGTATATGCTTAATAGAGTTTAATGACTGATCAATAGAATTAGATCTATTTTTTAATTCTTCATAACATATTTGTAGCAAATTCTTTTGGTGTAATGCTGCTAATCCTTTTCTAAGCACACCAGAATTATTGCAATGTTTAAGAGCTATCTGTATAAATTGTTTTGATGTAGACTCATCAAATTGCCACTCTTTAAATTTAGCAGCTATGGATTTCAGGTAACGCCATTGATATGTTTTTGTTGGATTAGTATTAGTAGGTAATTTTAATCTAATACCATGTTGTATATAAGCTTCAGAACACCACAGCCAAACATCCATAATATTTTCATCTGTTAAATCTAACGTATTCATATTTTTGTCAATACAATCAAAACACAGGAGCTTAGAATGCAACCCCATGATATTGATAATGAAAGTTCAGAAAATAGCAATGAAAACCCAATGCAAGAACAACAAATTCACACTGAAGAACACTCCGAAAAAAATCACCAGATCATATTTGAACAAACATTTAATGATCTAATGAATAAATTCGGAGAACAATGCAACTTGCACAATGTAGAATGTGCTATAGCTATAGCTAAACATCCTGATTACGATGAACCGATGGTTTTCTATCGAGCACATCACATAGTTGATGCAGCTAGTATGATGGCTAAAATATTAAAACAAATTAAAACTGAGTTATATAATGATTTAAACACTGAAGAATCTTAACAAGCTCAAATGAACAATTTACTCGTTGAATTACGAAAAATAGCTCAAAAAATTTTAAGTTTGCCATCATGGGATGACAAATGTTGGGGTAAAGTATGGCACAGATTTAATGACAATATAATAAATGAAAGCTTGTTAATTGTCAATTCTAAGTGGCAATGTTCTGTTCATTATCACAAATATCGTTTTAATGCATTCATATCGTCATCCGCTACAATCGGAATAGAAGTGTGGGATCGTAAATATAATGATAGATTAAATCAATTAAAAAGCTCAAAACATGATATAAGTTCTTACTTCTTACCGAATATTAATCATATCTTAAGACCAGGTTCTTGTTATGTAGTACCACCTAACACATTTCATAGATTTTATGTAATTGAACCAGGTGAAATTATTGAAGTGTACTGGGTTAATGATGGTAATGATTGCAGTATGGATGATATAGTTAGGATAAATCAAGGAGGACCTCGAGCTTATTAAACTAAATATTTCTAAGACCGCCAGGAGGTGGAGACTTAGAATAATAATAATTAGTGGTCCTTTGCCCTTCTATGATAATCTGGTTATATTTAATAACATTTAGGTTTTTTACTTGGTCTTCATTGTTTATTTCTCCTACAGGTAAAATATTATCTGTAGGGCTAAACAAATCAACGTATGTGATACCATCTATGGATTCAACAGCTTCAATTAAATTAGATACAAATAATCCCTGACCCAATTCCCAATTGCTAATATCGAAGAAATTGGTAATAACAGATTCTACTTTTTCCTTGATTACTGAAGCATCATAATTTCTATCAACTACCACATTCATGTCTACATCAACAGGATATATTCCTGCGTCTAAGACTTTAACATGGTCAGTTAAAACATTTAATTGGTTTATATATGTAACAAGGCCTGCTTTTAACCCAGCATTAGATGCTACCGGAATGTTATCCGGGCCTTGTGCTAAAACATATAATTCTATTAAATTAGCATTTAATCCTGTTCTTATAGTGGCAACTGCTTTAGTAATAGCTCCAAACACAGGATGAGAAAAGTTAGAAGCTGCAATGGCATAATCGTCAGCAGTTACGATTCTCCCTTGCCTCGAGAAGTCTCTTGGTGCCCTTTTCTTGGCCTGCTCGGTCGTTTCAATATCTGTACCACCATTAGATGGAGAAATGTTACGGAAGCGAACAGAGACAGCCGCGTTGGCTGGTGGTAAAGGGTTAACTTGCAACTGCTTGTCTATTTGATTTACACCTATTCTACCTCTTATCCCTCCCCCAACCCTGTATCTAACTTCAATTTCAGCTCCAGAAGGTGGTATTACACCCGTAACATTATTACCAAATCTAAATATAGCAGTATTATTTATAAAAATAACTTCAACCACCTTATCATTAGCACCATATTTTTCAATAGGTTCTTTAACAACGGTGTACTCGGTAGTTTCGCTGCCATATGTTACATTTACAAATAATGGATCTTCAAGTATAGATTCCCCTACTATTTCTAATACTTGATCTCCTTCCCCAGTGCTAGTGGCTGTGAAGGGTGTCGCGAATTGCCCTTGTACACCCCAAGCTATAATACCTCTTTTACCAGCGGGGATAACAATATTGCTAGTAAAATCTCCCGGAGCACTATAAACTTCATAAAATATGGGTGTACCATCAGGTCCATTAGCTGTAAAACTAATACCGGGTTCAATTACTATATCTGTAGTTACAGGGCTTGTTATTGTTATTTCTACATCTACAATTGCAGGTGTTTGCCTTTTTATTTTCTGATTGATTAATGCTAAATGATTTACAATAGCTTGCTCTGTTCTAGCTGTTGGCAATGTAGCTTCGTTAGCTAATAAATCACCTCGTAAAGATAATTTCGCCACCACAGATGCTATTATCTCCACAAGCATCATTACACCGTTACTTGCGACAAAATCGTTAAATTGATCAGGATAATATGTCTTAATATACTCAATTATAGCCCTTCTTGATGTAGTATAATCTAACCCACTAAAATCAATGCGTCTTAAGTTAACAGGCTCTAATATAACACCGAAACCTTCCGGAGAATTGGGCAAATCAAAAAGTGTTGGGTCATGCTCGGACATCTTAAGCCTCTGTAGTTAAATCAATAAATTGTTCTATTGTTAATTGTCTTGCAGGGTCTTTCTTCATATTAACTATTATTCTTATAGATAATCTATTATTATCATCATCTCTCTTTATTTTTACATCTTGTACGTCTACTCTTGGTTCATATTTATCCAATGCGTCATATATCTCTCTTATTAATTTATTTATATCCCTTTGCACCATCTGTTCAAAAACAAAACTTCTAATATTTACACCATAATCAGGCCGCATGACCCTATCGCCCGGTACTGTCAATAATAATTGTAATATATCATTCTTAATTAATCTGTCATCTTCCTGCCTAGATAATATATTTTGAGCACCTCCTACGAATGGAGGATTATACCCATAGTACTTAGCTGTCATCTGATCACCGTTGATATATTCTTGATTTTATCCTGCAATCTTGTTGCTTCATCAGCTAAATTATTAGCTTTGCTTATTGCTTCTGCAATTATATTTTCTGAAGCTAAAATTTTATCTTCTAATTTATTCTTTAGACCAATTATATCATCATCTTTTTCTTGTTCTAATATTATATTTAATGCATTTATGGTTCTGTTTGTGTCATTTATTATTTTTTGATTTGACTGAATAATTATTTCATAATCTCTTCTATTTGTTTTTATATTATTTAATTCTTTCACTAATTTTTCATATATTAATAATGATTTAGTTTGTATTATGCTGGCTTCATCACTATTCACATTCATCCTTGCATAATCTAACTTATTAATATTGTGTTTCACCTCATTTTTATCATTAACTAACATCGGATCTAAAGATTTTAAAGTTGTCTCACCAAAAGATAAAACTTGTCCTATTTCGTATATTTTATTGTTATTCCCTAACTGCTTAGTTTTAGAGTTGTTGATTGAAACCACTAAATCGCCCATTGTGTTTCTTCTCTTTAATATATCCTTACTCCTTATATATTTAGGTCTTTCAATAATTTGTTGAGGAATCTTAGGATAAATTAGCTCAGACCTAGTTGGCGTTTGATTGCTAACTGTAAATGTGACACTACCGGCATCACTAGGTTTTTTAGGCAGTAATTCCGAATATAATCCAGTAGGCACTTTAATAATCATGTTACTTCTTTAGCTTTCTTAAATGGTTTATTGTATGTCTTAGCTCTATCTCTAGGTTCCTTCTTTTTAGGAACTTTTGGTGTTTTTACTTTTTTCACAGCAGAACCACCAGGTGCAGCACTATTGCTGTCCCATCCCTTAACTGGTTCTGATGCAATTTTTGCAACAACTCTTCTAGCTCTAATAGTAGCTGTGGTTCTGATTACATTACCCGGTAAAATAGAAAATTTAGTTCCAGCTGCTTGAAATAAAATTCGCTTTCCAGCTTTAAATTTGATGTCCTTTGCTGCACTTACATTAACATCCTTTGCCGATATTACGTTTACTTCCTTTTTAGCATAAATTTCTATTTTACCATTTTTTTCATTATTATATATAGTAATAACTTTCTGTTTTTCGTCAAACCACTGGTAAATCTTTTTCTTTTTCTTTGCTCGCCAAATACCTATTTGATATTTTTTAGAAAACCAAAGCCCTCTTCTCTGGCAATCAACTAATTCCACCCAAGGTCCATCGCCTTTTTTCCCATCTCTAGCTTCCATCCCTTGATTCAGCTCTTTTTTTCCCACACCACTTTTATTGGCTGGTTTAAATGGTTTTTGACCTTTATTAGCTCTAGTTTTAAGTCTAATATATTCGTTGTCATGATCCAGCTTCAAGTGATGTGATTTTTTTTCTGGATCTTTCAGCATAGTGGGTTGATATAAAAATTCGTTCCTTTTTATATGCTGCCACTTTGGCAACCATTTTTTGCCCAAAGCTGCCGTTAACATCATATATTGATATCTATCGTTCATCTCAATGGCTTGGCCTAAAGGTGAACTTAATGTGGCATGATTAGCGTCATCACGTTCATTAAATTCAAATTGAAAACCTCTAGGATTGCCTTTCATTTTCTTCTTCTTAGCAGCAGGTGTCCTTCTTCCTTTCAGTAAAAATCCAATTCCTCTGGTCAATTCTTTTTTACGTGCCTTGGTTTTATGGCTACCTCTATCATCTAAAACCAGTTTAAAGCCGTGCCTAGTGACCAATCTAATCCACCTAGCATCTTTTTCTCCGCCCCAATACTTGTCTTCCTTTTCACTTTTCGGTCCAGCATCTTCTAAATTAGTTCTTTTTATAAAAGTATCTGATTGAGGATTAAATCCTTTGTCATAAGCCTGAAATAGCATACCACCTTTAGTTCTTATCTTAATCCACCTGTAATCATTAGTCGCCTCCTTTGACAAAATGGCAGGTGGGCCAAATTCACCCCGTCTAGACTTTGATGGTAAAGGTCCAGTTTGTGCCCAACCAACATCTCTAAGCTCAAACTTATGTCCATAACGTGTAAGCATTAATTGCTTACGTTGATCCCCATTCTTTTTAGATGCTTTATTAACGTTATCATTAAGCATTCTTTGCAAAAATAACCATCTTTGAGTTTCAAATTTTTCATCTGAAATTGCATCTCCAGTAAATTCACCATATGGGTCTGAGGGAGGAGGACCAGTAACATTACCATCTTCATCCGTGGGTGCAGGCTCTCCAGTGGGTATAGACTCTTTTATCCAGTGGTAGCCCTGATCACCCATTATAAATATGTGGCCATATTTTGTAACCCTTGCCATATATTTTTTATCTGGATCATTTACCTCAGGAGCTTTCTTGCTTTGTTTAAATTTAGAAGCTGCAACTGCATCATGATCAGGTGGAGGAGGTGCTAATGCATGTGCAGACGGGAAGTATCCTACTGCAGAATGCAAATCCATATTTCCATAAGTGTCTACCCAACCATGACCCATAGGCCTACCATCCTTGGGCAGATATTTCTTATCATAATCTGTGGGTGCTGATTCTGGTTTACCTATTGGATCAACACTAACAGGTGACACCTGGAAAACCTGTGGATAAGCGTACAACTTCCTTCTGGTTGGATCAGCAAAACCAGTCCATATTGGTCCAAATGGATGTTGCTTTTCAAATGTTATCCAAATCCAATCACCAATTACAGGTGCTACAAATCTTGCAGCCCTTGTCCCACCTAAATCCATACATGAAACCGCCCACGGACAATCTTCTACTTCAATAGTAGTGTCGTGCATATCAGGGCATAAAAATTTAACCCTATTCATATTCAACGGATCATTTGTTTCTACTACAATTGCACGATAATATCCTGGAAATCGCTCCCATAAAGTTCTTGTTCTATGCGAAAAAAATTTATCCCAAATAACACCTAAATTATCACTCATCCAACTACCTCTCTTATTACTAATTGTTTATTTGGGTATTCAACAACATCACCGGCTCTTGGCCAATTAAGATCTGTAACATTATTAAAAGCAATCAACACCCAATCTAACAAAGGTGTGCCGTACAATTGGTTAGATATTAAATCGGGTCTACCTTCAACCGCTGGTAGCACTCTGAATATTCCTATCAAATCCTCAGTGGGTCGTTTTATTAAAAATGATTGTGCATTCCAATAACCATATGTCTCAACTCCATCAAATATGGTTTGTTCTGAACCGTTAAACCTCGAAAATTGATCTAGTTCGGCCATGATAACGTCACTTCCTAATACCATTCAGGTGTCAACTGATTTTTTAATCCATCTAAACTTTGCTTACCTTTACTAGATGTCCATAATCTTAAATCTATTGAAATATCCGACCTTAATGGAAATGCTAATGACGCATTGCCATCTGGCATTACTATCGTGTCCCCATGTTTCACATCGATAGACTTAATTCTCGCAGAAAATGCATCCTGTCCTCCAAATAGTCCATATTTAAATTTACATACCAGAGATCTCATTCTGTCTTCTTCACTTAAAACATTTGCAAAATAACCTCTAATTCGGTGAATCTCACTTGCGACAGTGCTAGTTGTCCATTGACCACCATCAACAATATAGGTCCATGTTAACCCAATTTCTCTAGGACCTGAATTTTTAAATACCGCTACTGGCTCATCACCTCTCATGTCACCTTCGTTCCAATTACCTTTTCTATTATCAGATAATATTTTAGGAGGAAACTGAAAAAGTACAGGACCGCCATCAGGCAATTCCAGCTCGCATTCATCACTTATTGAAATGTCATGTCCAGTATAAAATGCTGGCATATCAAACCTCCTATCTCATCCATGAATTGAATTCCGTGGTGAGTCCTTCAGACCCACCACCAAGATTCGGTAAATAATTTTGTAACAACTCAACTATTTCTTTAATTTCTGTGCCTGCCCCCATATTTTCCATCTTTTCGTTTATGCTGGTCAATAAATTAACTTGTGACATCGCTAATTCATAGCTAGTATTATCACCCTCGACTTCGCCTTCTTTTTTGTCCATTACCTGGACTGTAGTTATCGCTTCAGATCTTACTGTATCCTCTAAACCTTCATCTCTTGCTGTTGACATAGCAGGCTGTGCCTTGGTAGCAACCGCCAATTCTATTCTCTGTGCAGATCCTTCCAATAACGAGGCGTATTCTTCCAACATGGCACCTATCTTGTCCATGTCTGTTTGAACATTAATGCCTTGAGTTCCAAGCTCGGACATAGCTGTTCCAAGCCTGCTCAGGCTATCAGTTATCTGGTCAACAGGCTTAACAAATTTGTTAGCCGCTATTTGTAAAGCATCAGAAGCGGTATTAAGTTCATTGGCTAACTGATTAATACTAGGCAATGCAGCCAAAGCATCATCCATAGTTGCTTTTAAGTTACCTACCGACAATCCTGACATAGTTGATAATGCGTTAGCCATCTTACTTAAGCCAACGCCCACCAATAAGATATCTGGCAAAGAGTCCTTGAATCTTGATACAGCTGCTGTAATGGCAGTTAAACCAAAGTATAGGGCTAATCCTGCTGGTATTAACAATGCTGTAGAAGCAATCAAAGCTAATGAGCCAACAAGTAAAATACCCGAAGCTACTGAAAGTGTAATAGCACCTACCAATAATCCCACTGAAGCTGCTAATAATAAAATATTCGCCACCGACATAATGGTGGCCGCAACAATTATACCCAATGCTCCCATCATTAGAATATTTGATGCGGCAAACAATGTCATGACAGCAGACATAAACAATAAAGATCCTATCATAAATGTAGTGGCAGCAGCTACGTATCCTAGAGCCATAGCAGTAAACACTACGAGGCTCGCCCCCATCGCAGCTGATGAAAATATTAACGAGAATGCAGCTGCTGTCAACAACGCAGAGCCTGCTATTAATAAAGTAGCTCCTGCTACTAAAAACATTCCGGCAATCATAGCCATCGAAGATGCTATCAACAGATATGACATCGACACAAACGTGCTAATCGCAGCTGGTAACATTATCATAGAAGCAACATACATTATGCCTGAGGCAATTAAATATGATACAGCTGCCACGCTTAAAATAGCAGCTCCAACGGTTAATATAACCGAAGCTACTAACATAACAGATGCAGCCGCCATTAGGATAGTAGCACCAATTAAGGTTAACGTAGCCCCTATTATCAGCATAGAGCCAGCAATTATGGACATTAAAGCAGCTGGCATCAGTATCATCATAGCTGCAAATGTAACTATAGCGGCAGGTAACGCTATTATAGATGCAGTCAACAAAATAGTCACAGCAGATAAATAACCAACTGCAGCTATGTTTAGAATAGCAGCACCAACTATTAACAAAGCAGCTGCAGATATTATTACTGCAGATGCCGCTAATAAAATAGTAGCCCCAATTAATGTTAATGTGGCTCCAACGACCAAATATCCACCAGATATAACAGATAGAATCGCGGCAGGTAACAATAACGTCATAGAAACCAAAGACAAAATAGCTGCGGGTACCATCACTGAAGCAGCCAAGAATAATAAGCTGGCTGCCACTAAAAATACCGTCGATGCAACACTTAATATTAAAGCACCAGCCAATAAAGCTACGGCACCAATTAGTAAAACAGCAGAAGCAGCTATTAGCACCACAGAACCAATCGCAATACTTACTGCACTTGCAACTAACAATATGCCTGATACAACGGCCATTAATGATGCCGCTATTAACATAATCATGCTCTTCAACATTATAATTGAAGCCAATTCTAGATTAGTTGCAGCACCAAGCAATAGGATGGATGCTAATAAATAACCAGAAGTAGCAAACATGAATGATGGTAATATTAGTGTCATCATAAATGTGGCAAAGCCCAACGCAATGATACCTACATTTAACGCTATGGCACCAATAAGCAGCATTGATGCACCTAACATTAAGCTTGCTCCAGCAGTCAATATCATAGCAGCTGCGGGAACTAATAGCGTTACAGCTTCATACAATTGTAAAGAAGCTGGTAACATCATCATCGAACCGACCAACAATATTGAAGATGCTACGGCATAATAAGATGCTGCTACAGCTAGCATTGGAGCACTCACCAATAATAACACAGCAGACGTAGTTATACCAACTGCTGCTAAAGATAATATAGCAGCACTAGCTAATAAAATAGTGGACCCTGATAATAATTGCACGCCAGCTACTGTAATAATAGAAGATGCTACTAATAGGTATGATGCAGCAGCCAATATCATTATCGAAGCAGGATAAATCATGGTTGATGCGACATACAATGTAGTTGATGCTACTAAATATGATAAGGATGCAGCCAACAAAACAGGTGCACTTAAAGTCATAGCAAAGGCAGCAACCATAATAGCTGCCGCCCCTAAAGTTAATATCGCAGCACTAGCTAATATTAATGTTGCACCAATAGTTAGATAAGCACCAGAAACCAAAGCCATAACAGCCGCTGGCAGTAACATCGACATTGCTGAATAGCTTATCATTGCAGCAGGTAACATTATAATAGCTGCCGCTAGTAATGCGATCGATGCGACATTCAATATGGCAGATGCAGTTAATAATAATATCGCACCACCAAACAAGATAATTGAAGCAGCACTAAGTAGTGCCGCTGCAACACTTAATAAAACTGCACTACTTAACATTAAAATTGAACTAATCATCAGCATAGTACCAGCAATAATCGATATAGCTGAAGCTGGTAATAATATTGTAGTGGCTGCAGCAAACAATATAGATGCGGGAAATAGTATCAAAGCAGCATTTAATAATATACTAGATGCGATTAAATATCCTGTAGCTGCAAAAAATAGCGGGACTACACTTAATGACATAACAAAAGCTGCAAAAGCAAGACCAACAGAAGCTAATAATAATACTGAACTTCCTATCAATAATAATGAAGCACCAGTTACTAAATTCGACCCAGCTATTATAGTGAGAATTGAAGTTGGCAACAAAATACCTATTGCTGTTGTGAGTATATTAGATGCACTTAACATGATTGATGATGCTACTAATAATATTGCAGATGCGGGGTATAATAAAATAGATGCCAACAAAATAGCCGTTGACCCTATAAGTAAGCTTGCACCAGCTACAACCGCTAATATAGCAGCCGGCAATAATATTGCCATAGCTAGCAATAGAGAAGAAGCTGCCATCACTAAGTTCAATGCTGCTGGTAGTAATAACATAGCAGCACCAAATATAATCAAAGCCCCACCTGATAAAATTGATGCACCAAAGATCAGCATTAAGCTAGAAGTAGTTAAAATCGTGGCAGACAACATCAGTGCTGTAGCCGCAATTAACAACGGCACTGAAGCTACCAACAAAGCAGTGCCCGCAATTAAAGTTAGTGCTGAACTAGCTAACAACACTACAGAGGCAGGAGCCAAAATTGTAGCACCAAGCAATAACCCTGCCGCACCGGTTGTTAAACCGTACCCAGACAAAACTAAAAGTGCAGAAGCAACAGCTAACATTGCGGCACCAGCCAGCAATAATGTCGCACCGACAAATACTTGTATGCCAGATGCAAATATGGCGATAGCACCAGGTAACATTAATACTGCTGCTGTTGAGAATGCTGCCCCGGCCAGACCAAGCATAAATGCAGTACCTAATATAGCTGATGATGCTACAGCCAAAATAGCTGCACCTGCTATCAATAGGGTACTACCGACCAAGACCATAATGCCTGACATCAATAACATTGAAGAACCATAAAATAACATAGTTCCAGATATTGATAACAAAGTGCCAGCAACTACTGACAATGCTCCAGCTATGATTAATCCAATAGAAGCAGCAATTAATACCACAGAAGCAGCTAATAAAAGTACAGAACTGATTAATAACATAGGTGCCGCTAATAACATTACTGCACCTGCGGCTATAAAATATAAAGATGCCGACAATAATGCTTGACCCATCGGCACTAAATTCTCAACGCTAATACTATTGATTGCAGCAGCTAACATCGCAGCTGACACAGCTATTAAAAATAATGGTCCAGCTAATATTGCCAATGCAGCAGCCAGTACTATAATACCTATCGAAGCTATAAGACCTACAGCACCCAGCAATAATAATCCACCCGCCAAAGCAGGCAATGCAATTGCTGCCTGCATTCCGTATGTTGCTATAGCTTGTATTGAAAAGCCCATTAGATACATGC
>Ga0075475_10001196_pt1 | contig 12728 bp, 9 predicted proteins | sample DEB08_DNA_10_FD_76342 | JGI IMG/M metagenome (GOLD analysis project Ga0075475, IMG submission 76342) | Aqueous microbial communities from the Delaware River and Bay under freshwater to marine salinity gradient to study organic matter... | ecosystem: Environmental > Aquatic > Marine > Coastal ... | reverse complement strand
GTCGTAACCCGGTCCGCCGCGATCGCCGCCGACCCGATTCCAGGGCCACGACGCCGGCGTGCAAGGAAACCTGCGGCGAGGGGTCGCCTCCGATCTTGCCTGCGGCAGGTTCCGGAGTCATGCTTTCGTACCCGAAGTACCCAGGAAGGAATCGCCGAGCGGTGTCGGGACGGAATCTCGATCGAGGGCGAGACGACCGCCGACCATGACCTGATCCGCGAGCGCCGGCGCACGAAGGATGGAGCACGACGCATGACCCGCCCCGACAGAGCCACGACGTCCCAGCGCCTCGCCCGCTACGCGGCGCTCGCCCCCGCGATCGCCACACCCGCGTTCGCCGCGATCCACGGTGCCAGCGGACTCAACCACGAGATCGGCTTCGGCGGCACCGCCGGAGCCGGCGGCGTGCTCTTCCAGATCGGCGGAGAGAACGTGACGTTCAACACGCGGACCTCCGGCAGCAAGCGTCGCGTGGAGGCCTTCGTCAGCAATGCCGACTTCCGAGTCCTCGAGCTTCGGTCGCGCGCGTTCTACAACAACGGCGCTGCAACCGTCAGCCTCCGAGGCACCTGGGGCGGCGGACTGCCCGTGTCCGCCGGTGCCACCTTCAACAATCCCGGAAGGAACACCACCTCGTTCGCCGGCAACAACGGAAGATCCTTCAAGACCCTCAACCGGGGCACCCTCAACTTCTCGAACACCCGCGCGGATTGGGCGCTGCGTTTCAATTCCGCGTTCGTGAAGGATCCGCAAGACCTCGGGGACACCGGCCAGACCTGGTACCTCCTCTTCAAGTTCTGGGGCGGCGCCAACCCCAACACCTACGGCTGGATCTCGTTCGACGCGTTCGTCGATCCCGCCTCGCAGAACGACTCGATCGTGGTCACCGGATGGGGCTGGGACGACTCCGGCTCGCCGCTCGCGGCGGGCGTCGGTCCGGTCGCGGTGCCGGGCGGTGCGGGTCTGGCGGCGCTCGCGATGGGGGCGATGGGTGTGCGGGGACGTCGCAGACGGCCCTGACACTGGCCCATCAGTCGGACGCGTGAACCGCCGACGCGCCCCGGACGTGGGCTGCCGCCACGACCGCCGCGGTCTCGACCCGCAGCACATGCGGTGACAGCGAGACGCGCGCGACTCCGGCGGTCTTCGCCGCGGCAAGTTCGCCATCGCTGAAGCCACCCTCGGGTCCGATCAGCACGCGGATCGTCGACACGGACTTCGCGATGGCGGTGCACGCATTGGCGATCGACTCGCCGTCGGGGTGGGCGATCAGAACCTGCAGGCCTTCGCGGGCGGCGCAGGCCTCGCTCACGTTCATCGGCGGGCCGAACGTCGGGAGCCATGCCCGGCGACTCTGCTTGGCGGCCTCGACGACGATCCGCTGCCAGCGGTCGGGCGGAGCCTCCCGCGGCTTCACGACCCCCCACTCGCACCGCAGCGGGATCACGTGATCGACGCCCGCCTGCGTCGCCATGTCGAGCAGGGTCGAGAGGCGGTCGCCCTTGGGAAGCGCCGTGGCGATCTCGAGACGCGGTGCGATCGCCTCGTGCGTCTCGATCGAATCGACCCTCGCTTCGACATCTCCCGAACGATCGCGAGTGCCCAGAAGCGAGGCGGTCGCGACGGTGCCGACGCCATCGAACAGCACGATCGCATCACCCGCACCGAGGCGGCGGGCTCCGGTGGCGTGCTTGGCCTCCTCCCTCGGAAGCGAAACGACACCTTCATCGGGAATCGACTCGACGAAGAACCAGGGCGTCGCCATCAGGCGTCCCCCCGCGCGAGATCGTCGCGCACCGCGTTGGGCGGCATGGGACCTTCCTGGTCGCGGACAGGGTCGCGGCCGCGGTCGAACGGTGGTCTTCGACCGCCCCGTCGCGCCTCGCGTCGCCCGCGTGGTCCGTCGCCGGTGGCGATGGTCCGGTGGGGGCGATGATTCGGAAGCGGGCAGTCGTCGCTCATCGCCGGATTGTGCGGCAGCACGTCGGTCGTGACCAGTCGGACAGGTCGGACGGATCGGGCCGCCGGCGGCGCACCTCACCCGCCGATCGCGAGTCCGTCGGGTGGCTGCGGCAGCCCGTTCGCTCCGGGAATCGTCGTGGCCGGATCGATGTCCGAGGGCACCGGGACCGCCTGACGGATCGTGCGCGTGCCGGGAGCTTCGAGGGCCTCGCTCGCATCCACCGCGACGAAGCTCGTCAATGGCGACACCAGACCGTGCTCGAGAGCTGTGCGGCGAATGCCCTCGAGGGCCGTTTCGCCGGTCGCCAACGCCTCGCCGCGCCGGCCGACCTCGCTCATCTCGGCGATCGTGGCCCGCGCCCAGATCTTCGAGAGGGCGCGACGGTCTGCGTCGCCCGCCTCGGCCGTCGGCGGCGTGAAGGCGATCGGCACCTCGACGGCGCTCAGGCCCACCGTGCCCGACAGCACGATCTCCCTCGCCCCGTCGCCCTCCCATCGCGCCGCGATCACGATCGGGCGGCCGGGCCGCAGCGTCGGCAGCCGCGACGGCACCGCGTCGACGACGCCGGCGGCCGCGAAGTCGAAGGCGGGGTTCACGACCGCCGCGGTGCGAATCGCCTCGATCGCAGGGGCCACCTGCCCCGAGACGCTTTCCGCCAGCAGCACCATGCCGCTGGTGCCGTCCCCGGCACGGGCGAGTTCGTCGATCAGGAATCGGTTGGTCGAGTCCCCGATGCCGAGGCAGTGGATCTCCTGCACGCCCCGTCGATCGTGGGCGAGCTTGACGATGCGCCCCTCGTCGCCGGAGAGGCCGTCGGTCAGCACCATCAGCACCTGCCGTCGGCCGAGGCTCTCGAGTTCGCGATCGCCGAAGAGCATCGCGTCCAAGGCCTCGAGCAGTTGCGTGCCGCCGCCGGGCGCGACCGCGTCGCTCCATCCGGCGAGACGTCCCAGACGCTCCGGCGTCGCCGGGGCGAGTTTCTCGTCGGCGAAGCGCACGTCGTTGGCGAAGGAGGCGAGCATCACCCGGTCGTCGGGGCCGAGCATCGACAGCAGTTCGCGCACCGCCTGCTTCGCCGCGGTCATCTTCGGGCCGTTCATCGATCCGCTGCGATCGACGAGGATCGCGAGGTCGATCGCGGCCCGCGGCAGTTCGGCGACGGCTTCGGGCGGGTAGAGCGTCAGCAGCAGATGCCCGGCATCGGCGCCGTCGGCGTCGCGGCTGGCGACGATCGAGGCCCGCGGCGTCGCGCCGGCGACCTTCCACCGCAGCACGAAGTCGCGGTTGGGGACGGTGGTCTCCTCGGCGAGGGCGACCGTCGCCGCACGCCCGATTCCTGCGGACGCCGCGCCGTTCGCCTCCGGCCGAGACACCGTGATCGCGTGCGTGGGGCTCTCGATCTCGCCGAGTTCGATGCCCGCCCCCGCGTCGATCCCCACCGAGATCGACACCCGATGCGGTCCATCCTCGCCCTCGGGAAGGTACGGCACCACGGTGGCGTCGTCTCCGGCGGCGCCGGCGACGGCATCGGCGAAGGGCGCCGCGACGGGAAGCACCGCATCGCTCGCCCCGCACGCGTTCCAGCGTGGGGCGACCACCAAGGGCAGCGCGAGTTCGTGATGCCCATTGGCGTAGCCGAGCGCCTCGAACCAGGTCAGCTCGACGTCGACCGGCACGTGGGGCGGCAGGTTCGCGATCTTCTCGGTGAAGACGTTCGGCCGGTCCTCGCGCAGCAGGCTCGCCGTGAATCCGGCCTCCTTCGCCTCGCGATAGATGCGCTCGGCCTCGGCGCGATCCCGAACGATTCCTCGAATGCGACGGTCGCCGACCTCGAGCACGAAGTCCGCGACGGCCGCGCGATGAGGCAGCGGAAAGACGTAGACCGCTTCGACCGCCTCGTCGAAGGTGTTCTCGAACCGTTGGATGCAGGTGGTCTCGGCGACCGGACCGCGGACCTCGACGAGGTAGTCGCTCGCCCGAAGCGGCAGCGGAATCGGGTCGCCGTCCGGAACCGGCACGCAAAGCGACCCGATGCCCGGTCGGTCCTCGAGCGACGGCGGCGAATCCGCGGCGCGATCGCGGGCGACGACCCACACCTCGTCGAACGGACCGCGGATGATCGGCACCTGCGAGGCCTGCGCTTCGGCACGGTCCGGGGCCGGGCTGCCCGCGGGGCCGTTGAACGCCTTGGCGCGGCTGTCGAGACGAAGTCCGCGAGCGTGCTCGGCGGGCGCAGCCGGTCGTCCGGCTGGCGGCGGCGGCGAACCGCTTCGCTGAAGCCCGAGACTCCCGCCCGCGACTCCACCGCCGATGCCCTCGGCTTCGACCGATGCGGCCTCGGCGACCGGAGGCAGAGCGGTGCCCCCCGATCGCGCGGACTCCGCATCGGCGTAGAAGAGGCCGAAGGAGTCGGCCGTGGTCGCGTTCCAACGCGACTGGTCCTGCAGTCCATCCTGCGACTGGTCGTCCTGTGGCGCGCGGGCCGAACCTACCGCGTCCGCCTGCGGCGCACTGGTCGCGTCGCAACCTGCCGGCAGCGTCGCCATGGCTCCCATGGCCACGATCGTCGCGGCAAGGGTTGCCAGAGGCGTGGGGCGGAAACCGACGGCGCTCGTTCTCAGTGGGTTCATCGTCATGCTCCTGAAGGCCGGCGAGAGACTTCAACGCGGGCCCGATGGGGTCTTCCGTCGCGAGTTGCGGCGAGGTCGATTGGGCGTGGTGTTCATCGAGCCGCGCCTCGCTCGACGGCCGCGAAGCTGCCAACGGCGAGCGGCATCGGAGAGACGGCATCCGCTGCGAGCCCGCGGGCCTGAAGGCGGGCGACGACGACGGGGCCGTCGATCGCCTTGCCACGGTCGCTGACGGCGGCAAGCACCAGGGTGCCGCGCGACAGCGCCGCGGGGTCGTAGGTGGGCGGCGAGGTGAAGCCGGCGAGACGACCGTCGCCGACCGCGACGACATCGAGACCACCGAGGTCGATCGCGACCCGCCATCCCACCAGTTCGACGGAACCGTCTGCGGGGGCCTCGATGGCGCCCGCGATGTCGTTCTCGAGTGCGAGTTCGACCTCCCAGACGGCGAACGCCGCCGCAGGATTCGCGGGAGCCTTCAGCGACACCTTGGCGGGCAACGCCTCGGGCAGTTCGATCTCCGCATCGCCGAAGCCTGCGGCGATCGCCGCGATCGCGGCGGGCAGGTCCGGCGAAGCGCCTCCGGGAAGTTCGTCTCCGGCGACGACCAGGGAGGTCAACAACACCGCCAGCGACTCGGCCTGCCCGATTCGGCGGGCTGCTGCGGCCAGAGCGAGTCGCTCGTTCGTCGGAGCAAGGCCCGGAGCGGCCTCGGCCGACGCCGGCATGTCCGCCGCGGGCGAGGTCGGCCCCTGTGGGACTCGGGCCGCCATCGTGTTGGAGCCCCGAATCGGCGGAGCCGCCGGAGGCGGTGCCGTCGCCGATCGACCCGTTCGATCGCCGGCAGGCGACGCGGTTGGCGGCGTGGGCAGCAGGACGTCTCGCGTCAGCAGGAACACCAGGGCCAATCCGGCGACCGCGGCCATCGGCTGCAGGACAAGTCGAAGGCGGCGGCTCCACGGGACCGTGCGTTCGATCACGGGCCGGGACGGTCGCACCGTTCGATCGGGCTCCGGCTCGAGACCGAAGTCCTCGCGGATCTCCAGCAGCACCTGCCGATCGCGATCTGCCGGCATCGCGCCGAGGCGCTGGTCGTCGCCGGCGCGAAGCAGTCGGCCGAACTCGATCGGGGCCCGCGGCTCGCGAATCGGTCCGGACTCGGGATGCTCGTCGTGCGGTGCCATCGATCGTGAAGGCGATCGGACCCGGAGAGGTTCACGGCGATTCCGGATTTTCTCCCCGATCGCCGCCCGTCGCCACGACCGCCGCGGGAATCAGATCAGGTCCGAGAGATCCGCAAGCGTCGGATCCGCGGCGAGGGTCTTCGTCGCCAACGACAGCCGGCTCTTGATGGTCCCGACGGGGACGTGCAGCACCTCGGCGATCTCCACGAGCGAGAGGCCGTCGGCGAACCGCAGATGCACCGCCTCGCGTTGACCTTCCGGCAGCTTCGCCACCGCCTCGGCGAGGCGACGACTGCGATCGAACTGTTCGTCGGCCGACTTGCCGGACGACCCCGACGGCGGGTCGATCGCGATCTCGCCGGCACCGCGAGCCCTTCGCTGCTGCTCCGCCAGCCGGATCGCGTTGTGCCGCACCACCGGGTAGAGAAAGGACTCGACCTTGCCCACCAGCACGAATCCCGGGAACTTCGTCATCCAGTAGCGGGTCGTCTCCTGCACCGCATCGGCCGCGAGGTCGCGGTCGCCGACGGTGCGATGCGCGAGGCGGAACATGAAGTCGCGGTGCCTGCGGTAGAGCGCCTCGAACGCCGCGACCTCGCCGCCATTCGCGGCGAGGACGAGCTCGCGATCGCTGCGGGGGTCGAGGGGCAGAGGGCAGCTCCGGATCGGAAGGTGCGGGCGGAACGGCGGCGCAAAGGCCGGGGACGACGGTCAGGGGTGTCTGATCGGCAGATACGCGTCGATCCGCAGCAACTTGGTGGCGATCGAGTGGGCGACGTCCTCGGCAAGCGGACTCGCCCAGGCGGGCCGCTTGACGATCACCCGCCTGCGAGCGATCCGCCGAGCGGGCTCGACGAGTTCCGCAGCCTGCGGATCCTCGCCTGCAAGCGCTCGCAGCATCTGCGCCGACTTGGGCGGCAATGCCGCCTTGCCGCGTCGCTCCGCGGGGTACATGGGGTCGAGGAGCACGACGTCGACCGGTTCGATCGCACCAGCAGCGATTGCGGCCATGATCTCGCGGGCCTCCGGGATCTCGACGAGCCGAACGCGTTGGGCGACCTCGGCAAGATCGTCCCGATCGCCCGCCCCTTCCCGCGCCGCCGCGAGTCCCTCGTCGAGCAGCCACCGGATCCACGGGTTTCGCTCGCAGGCGATCACCCGCCACCCCGCCGCGGCGAGCCGCACGGCATCGGTCCCGAAGCCCGCGGTCGCGTCGAGGAGCACGCCCGGCGGAGTCCCCGCGCCCCGCACCACCGGCGACCGTCGCGCTTCGGCGACGGTCGGGCAGTCGAGTTCGACCCTGAATCCCGCGGACCGCGGCCAGCCCGGGAGCCTCGCCTGCAGCCGCCCGGCGACGACTTCAAGCCGCACCCGATGCCGGTCCTCGGGCGCGATCGCAGACTCGTCGACGGCGACCGTCGCGCCGAACCCGACGGCGTCACGGGCGGCGGAGGTCTCTGGATCGCCGAGGAAGATCACGTCGTGCACCGGGGTATTGTGCGACATCGCGGCGTCGATGGACTCGGACCGCCGTGGACCCGGTGGAATCACCGGCCGTGGCCGATCGGATACGCCGCAAGTCCCACCCGCTCCGACCCGCGGGTCCCGGACCCGATCGCGATCGAAGGCTCGTCCGGATTCGAGGCCTCGTCCGCGAAGGAGGCACCGCCGGGGCGGCGGCATGGATGCACTCGCACCGTCTGATGTCGCACTGGCGCCGGGAGACGGTCCTGCCGAGGCTCCAGCTCCGCGACGAGGAGGTCCGCGACGAGCAACTCGTCGCCGATCCGGCCACGCAGCACCCGCGGATCGTCGAGTTCCTCGGCCTCGACTGGGACGGGGCGTGCACCCGCTTCCACGAGCCCCCGCAGAACCGTCCGCACCCTCAGCGACGACCAGGTGAACCGACCGCTCCACACCTCGAGCGTGGCCCGATGGCAGCGCGACGAGAAGCACCTTCACGGCATCGACCGGCCCGATCCGGCCCCGACGGCGTAGGCCCCGCCTGACGAGCTTCGCCGGACCGTCCCAACGGCAGGCCGGGTGTCACGGCGTCGGGAAGGACGACCTTGGGGCGGCGGTCGTGTCGCCCGGACAGGTGACGCGCGATCGGAATCGCTCGCGTTCGCGTCATTTCTCCCCACCAGACGGTGGCATGCGGCCGCCGCGGGGTGCACACTCAAGAGGTCTTGTTGCGGGTCCCGCCGGATTGGTCCGCGCCGCCCCGATCCTCTCGCCACCGTCCTCGATCGACTCGCCTTGTGACGCCGGCCTGGAGCATGAACATGTCGACCCACCCCCCGATCACGCCCGCGCCCCTGCTCGTTTCCAACGATCCCGAACTCGCGCCGCCTCGCCCCGCGACGCGTCCGATCGTTCGGAAGCGGGGCGAGCACGCCCGTGGCGGGTCCCGCAGCCGTTCCCACGGCTGGTCCCGCAGCGGCGCCGCCGCCGCGATGCTCTTCGGCGGCACGCTCGGCGCGACCAGCTCGCTCCACGCCGGCGGCGGCAGTTTCGCCTACGGGAACATGCACTTCGGGACGGTCACCAGCCTGACCATCGACATCGATGGATCCTGGGCAGCGCCGTACGCCTCGCGCCCGATCACCTCGGTCGACTTCACCGCGAATGCCGGTCCGTACACCTCGTTGTCGGGCAGCGTCTCTTCGTCCGCAAGCGGCAACGGATACAACTATGACGCCGATGGCGTCACCGATCTCGTGAATCCGTCCACCATCTTCGACCGCCTCAGCGCACGCACGGACTTCTACAACTGGTATCCCGTGGGTCAGGATCCCTATCCGACGATCAAGAACGGCTTCGTCGAGTACGTGCTGAACATCACCACCGCGGTGACGATCAACCTGTACGGCGACGGAACGTTGGGTGGTGCGCTGCAGCCGGGCCTCGTGGTGACGCTCGATGGCACCTCGATCGCCACCGGCGCGACGCTCGGGGTCGGTACCCGCACGCTTCGATACACCTGGACCAACTACAGCCAAAGCCAACCGTCCAACCAGTTCGGCATGTATGCGGAGCTCTTTGCCGTGCCCACGGCCGTGCCCGGCGGAGGATGCGCGCTGATCGCAGGCCTCGTCGGCCTCGCCTGCAGCGCTCGTCGCCGCCGCTGACTTCGCCGCCGAGAACGCAACTCGATCGCCTTTCGCCGCCACGGGCTCCAGTCCGTGGCGGCGATCGCATGGCGTCACGATCACGATCCCAAGCGTGGACGAGCCCCCTTTCACGAGGTTTCGTAGACTCCTCCTCTCCCGGAGTCCGCCATGTCCGCCACCCGCACCGCCGCCCCCGTCTTCCACAACGTCCTCGAGATGATCGGCAACACCCCGATGCTCGAGCTTCGCAACCTCGACACCGGACCGTGTCGGCTCTTCGTCAAGATGGAGTCGATGAACCCGGGGAACTCGATCAAGGACCGCATCGCGGTCGCCATGGTCGAGCGGGCCGAGCGCGAAGGCATGCTCAAGCCCGGAGGCCGAATCATCGAGGCGACCGCAGGCAACACCGGGCTCTCGCTCGCCCTCGTCGCGAGTCAGAAGGGTTATCGCCTGACCGTGGTGGTGCCGGACAAGATGAGCGACGAGAAGATCTCCCACCTTCGGGCGATGGGTGCCGAGATCGTGCTGACCCGGTCGGACGTTGGCAAGGGTCATCCGGAGTACTACCAGGACGTCGCGGCGCGGCTTGCGACGGAGGATCCCGACGCCCACTTCATCAACCAGTTCGAGAATCCCGCGAACCCCCAGAGCCACTACGAGACGACCGGCCCGGAGATCTGGGAGCAGATGGACGGCCGCATCGACACCTTCGTCGCGGGTGTGGGCTCGGGCGGCACCGTGACCGGCGTCGGAAGGTTCCTCAAGGAGCGCAATCCCGCCATCGAGATCGTGCTCGCCGATCCAGAGGGCTCGATCCTCGCCGCGAAGGTCAACGAGGGCCGCGACGTGCCCGCCGGATCCTGGCTCGTCGAGGGCATCGGCGAGGACTTCGTGCCCGACATCCTCGACCTCTCGTACGTCGACGTCGCCTACGCCATCTCCGACGGCGAGGCGTTCCACACCGCACGGGAACTGCTCCGCAAGGAAGGCGTGCTCGCGGGATCCAGCGTGGGCACCCTGCTGACCGCGGCGCTCCGCCACTGCCGGGCCCAGACCGAGCCCAAGACGGTGGTCTCCCTGATCTGCGACAACGGCGCGAAGTACCTCTCGAAGATGTTCAACGACTTCTGGATGATCGATCAGGGGTTCATCGAGCGGGAGAGCCACGGAGATCTGCGCGATCTGATCGCGCGGCGGCACCTCGACAGGGAGGACTTCACGCTGGCTCCGAAGACCCCGATCCACCAGGCCGTGAAGCGGATGCGGATGTACGGAGTCAGCCAGATGGCCGTCGTCGACGAGAACGACTGGCCGGTCGGCATCATCGACGAGAGCGACATCCTGCTGGCGCTGGTCTCCAACGCCGGCAGCGATCGCGAACCCGTCGAGAACTTCATGACCACGCGTCTGGAGATGATCTCGCCGGAGGCGTCGGTGAACGACCTGATGCCGATCTTCCGGGCCGATCGCGTGGCGATGGTGGCGGACGCGAGCCACTACTACGGGATGATCACCAAGATCGACGTGATCAACTACCTGCGAAAGCAGCTCGCGTAGCGAGGGGGGTCGGACGGGTGGGACCGGTCGGTCAGTCGAAGGCCATGCCACCGACGCGGGGTCGTGGACGATGCCGATCGTTGCGGCGGAGCGTCGTGGTCGGAGGGTGTCCTCGTCTCTTCCCTCGTCTCTGCCCTCGTCGTCCTCGGTGAACCCCCAGCTGCCGCGATCTCCTCCGATGTCGGTGGGTGTCGCCGATTGATCGCGATCGATCGGGATTGACCAACCACCCGAACGGAACTGGAATCCCCTGGCTCAGGGAATCCTCTTCACCCGCAGCCCGATGTCGCTGCTCGAGTACTCCGGGCCGAAGCCGTCACCGCGGTAGGAGGACCGCTGGAACGTGGGAATGAAGAACCAGCTCCCGCCACGAAGCACCTGCGACTCTCCGGTCTTCGGACCGAGTGGATTGACCGACGGACTCACCTCGTAGTAGGTGGCGTCGAAGAAGTCCTCGACCCACTCCCACACGTTGCCGGACATGTCGTGGAAGCCGAGTGCGTTGCCGAGCTTCCCGCCGACCGGATGCGTCTGGAATCCGGAGTTGTCCTCGTACCACGCGATCGTGCCGACGGTCGCGTCGTCGTCGCTTCCGTTGTTGAACGCCGTCTCCGTCCCGGCCCGACAGGCGTACTCCCACTCCGCCTCCGTCGCCAGAATCAGACCCGTCACCTGCTCCCACTCCTGGATCCGGTTCCATGAGATCCGTTCGACCGGCCGATTGGGCACCTCGTTCGCGGGGACGGCGTCCGTCGCATAGGTGAAGAAGCTGGGATTGCTCCCCATGACCGCGGTCCACTGAGCCTGGGTCACCTCGTAGCGACTGAGATAGAAGGCCTCGGTCAGCGTCACTTCGTGGACGGGGTTCTCATCGGGATCGCACGGGTAGGCAAGCGACGCCGAGCAGCCCATGTCGAAGGTCCCCGGGGGCACCAGCAGCATCTCGATCTGGGTGATGTTGTCGGTGACCCGCCACGGCAGGCCCGTGGCGAGAATCGCCTCCCGGAGCGCGGCATTGGTCACGACTGCGGGATCGGGCTCCTGCTCGACGACCGTGTACCCCTCGGGCGGCGTGTAGGTGAAGCCCTGCGTCAGCGTCACGCTGCCTGCCGAGGTGGTCACCACGACATCCGCCGGACCGGCCGTCTTGCTCGGAGGCGTCGTCGCGGTGATCGTCGTCGAATCGACGCCGACCACATCGGTGGCAGGCATCCCGCCGACCGTGACCGACTGCACGCCACCGAGGGACTGGCCGCTGATCGTGATCGGGGTCCCGCCAGCGATCGTGCCCACGCTCGGAGCCACCATCGTGATGACGGCCGGGCAGGTCGGTCCCCACTCGGAGAGCAGGATCCCCAGATCGACGCCGTCGACGACGCCGTCGCCGTTGAGATCGCTCGGCGCACATTGCGACGAGGCCGAGGACGTCATCCCCAGACTCGCCACCAGCACTCCGAGCACGGACCATCCACGACACTGTGCGGCGTTCAGACTCATGACGTTCGATCTCCAATTCAGCGCGACTAAGGTCGGCGCGACTAAGGACGGAAGGAAAGAGTGCAACAGATCCCGACCAGACGACAGACGCATCTCGCCGCGGCCTGCTTGGCCGACGTGCTCCGCCGCGTTGGGCACTCGAGATCTGGACCTCGCGGTGGTGATTACCAGACCCCAACGAATCAAAGTTGTCGTCAATTCGGGGAACGTCCAACGCGGTGTCAGAAAATCTACGCTGCGCACATCGCCGGCGGCATTCGTCGAGCGCGGTTGACGGCGTCGCGGTCATGGAGAGTCCCCCGATCCAGCGAGCGATCGGGCGCACCCTCGAATCGGAACCACTTGCTTGTGATTCACTCGTACTTCACCCGAACGGGTGGCGCGCTCGAGGCGGGAGGTCTGTTGCGGGCGAGCGAAGCGGTGATCGGGACGCGGGTCGCCCGCACTGCCCTCTCCGACCCGGGGTCGCCGCCCTCCAACACTCCATTCCTCCACGGCTCCCCCACGAGTCCCCCATGTGTCCCCCCACGAGTGCAGCCCTCCATCACGGCTCGTGGTCCTCGACCCACTTGCCATTGAGACTCAGTCGCAATATCGTTCGACGTGGAGGGTCGGAAAGGCCGCTCTCCGGTTCGTACTCCGTGCCGCGGCACGGCGAGATCGTCGAGACGCCCCCTTGACCACTCCGAACACCACGCCCGCCCGAGTGCCGCTGTCGGTCCTTCGCTCCGGCGACCGAGCGGTGGTCGAGTTCGACGCCCTTGCCCGTGATGAGGCGCAA
>Ga0075475_10001192_pt1 | contig 12749 bp, 18 predicted proteins | sample DEB08_DNA_10_FD_76342 | JGI IMG/M metagenome (GOLD analysis project Ga0075475, IMG submission 76342) | Aqueous microbial communities from the Delaware River and Bay under freshwater to marine salinity gradient to study organic matter... | ecosystem: Environmental > Aquatic > Marine > Coastal ... | reverse complement strand
CTTCTTCCCTTGCAGCGCGGGCAGCAGACTCGTCCGTCAGTGCCATCTTGTACATCCGGTCCAGTTCCATCTGAGACCGTTTGAATTCTTGATCCAGACGATCCTGTTCTGCCTCACTCAACCGTTTCTTGGTCGTCCCATATCCCTGAACAAATCCACCGAGACCCCTGGCAAGTGCAGATCCCAGAGTCACATCATTTGGGTTGGTGCTGTACCGAGGTGCGGACATCAAGCCGAGTCCAGCCTGCAGCAGTCCCATCCTCATCGGATCGTCGTACCAGGAGCTGCCAGATTCAGGAGCATCTTCGGTGTCTAGCAGTCCGGCAGTTTGAGCTGCAGAGGTCTGTGTTTTGACAGGCATCGGGACATTCCCAGTGCTGGGAGGAGGTCCCATGCTTGGGGATGTTTGCTTCCCAGGCAAGTAATCACTGTCTCTTTGGTAGTTTCTTGCTCGGTCTGTTTTCATCCTTCGAAAATTTATAATATCCCCTTCAGGATTCATTGAAGGAGCGAACATTTCACTGAAATCTCTAGGGTAATTCCTTGCTCGGTCTGTGTTTCTGCGGAGAACCGTGATGGGGTCTTCTTCCAGAGATGGAGAAGGTTCTGCAGGAAGTGTTGCGCCAGGGTTGTCCACTCGCAAACTTTTAGGGTAGTTCTTGCGGAAACTACTCAATCGTAAACTGCGGGTAGGATCTGCTCCCAGATAATCATTGTACTGAGTGCCTGGGATTGCCCCAAAGGAAGGGATTGCTTGTGGTCGAGTAAAGGGAGAGATCGCTCTGGGATATACATCTGTGGGATATCCCTTCTGTGCTAATGTCCTCAAGTATTTTTCGAGGGGATCGCCACCTGCACCTACCGGATAGTATTCGGGTAACATTGTCATCAGACTCTCCTTAACCTAAAAGACTTAGTAAGCCAGCACCCCCTGCAATCCACGGATTGCTTGTCATTCCATATGCTGCCAAAGCTGCACCTGCTCCTCCAAGGATTGGATTCTGCTGATATCTCGGTTGTGTCGTCGTCACAATCGAACCTGTTGCAGGAGAAATCGCAGCATTCCGTAGATCAATCTGTCTGCCTGGGTAATCTAGTTCCCGATTGAACTCATTGTAAATGAAATCGAGATCCTGCTGGTTTCGAGCATCCTGTGCTCCTCCTGATGCAAGCAGGTCTGCGATTCGTTGGCGTTCATCGGCAGTCTGCATCTGTGCGAGATTCCCCAGTGCTCCTGCCCCCTGGAGGTTGAGTGCTCCTGCCCCCTGACGGAACTGCTCTGCCAGTCTGGCCTGCTCTACTCCCAACTGATTCCCTTGCCGTTGCAACTGTTGTTGGTAGTTCATGACATCGCGGTCACTTTGTGCCCCCAGTCCCTGTGCCGTGAGTGCTCCCTGAGACTGCAACCCTCGCACATCTCGTACATCTTGAGCTGAGATGTTCTGCCCCTGAAGGTTCCCAGCAGACTGATACCCTCGGAGGTTTTGAATATCACTGGCAGTCAATCCCAGTCTCTGCAGTTGTTCCTGTTGTGCTCGATCTGCGGCCTGCTGAAACCCTTGAGAACGGAGTTGTCCGACTGCGGCTGCTGTACGATCTGCAAAGTTGCGGTTGTTCTCTGTTCGCATCAATGCCTCACGACTCCCCCCGAATGCTCCAGCCCGTGCAGCATTACCGGAAATATCGTTATTGGTGATCCGCCTGGCTCGATCCAGATCCTGAATCGTTTGATCCACGACCTGCGAGGTGTAGGGATCTTGGAACTGTGCCAGATTCTGCTGAAAATCCCTGCTGTAGTTCTGTGCTGGAGTCAGTCCCGCATTGGCATTGCCATACTGTTCTGCCAGCAGTCCTTGATTCACGTTAGAGTAGGAGTTTGCTGTGGGTCCAGTCAGATTGAGTGCGGCAGGCGTGAACTGAGACCGATAGTTGGATGCCCCTCTTGCTGCGGCCTGAGCTTCTGCAAAGGGATTGGTCCCACTCACTCGATTCGCCAGCAGGGTCTCCCCCTGCACAGTACGGTCAGAGGGTGCGGCAAACCTTTGTCGGTCGTATGCGGAGAAGGGGGTCAACATCTCACCAAAGGGCACGGCATCCTCCTCCTCACCGTTTTCGGTTCCAGCAGTTCCCTGACTAGATGCTGCCTGCTGTGCGTTTTTTAAGGCAGTTTGGGAGGCAAACAGTTGTTGATAAACATCTGAATTGAATTCCCCACTGGGCGACTGAGCCAGAGCATTCAGTTCCAGATCCGTGTAGATTTTCGTAGGATCATAATCCCGCCCGTATCCAATATAGACAGGATTCCCTGATGGAGGAGTGACCGCAACAGGATTTTCCAGCAGTTGGGTTTGTTCTTCCAGAACTTTGGAATTCTGTCGTCCACCTCCTCGGCTGGAGGTGCGCTCAGTCTGCAGATTATCTGACAGAGAAACCTGCTCGTAATCTACCCCAAAAGGAGATTGATTTTGAACCCGTGATGCTTGGGATGTCGGAGGGGTGCCCGTATATCCACGAATCCCAGAATAATCCTGATCCAGAGTGCTGGGCCGATAGTTGGGATTCATCGTGAACTGCGAACCGATATTCATCGTGTTCTGGGCATAGGGGATCGCCCAGTCCGGTAGGTTCTGTTGTGTGACGGTTTGATTCCCGCTACTTCCACCTTTTTTAGACATACTAAGTCTCGCTATATAATGTGAGTTCGTCAGTAAGACCAAGGACTCTGCACCATCCTCGTCTACCTACTCCCGTAAACAAATCAGCACCACGACTTAGTCCCAGGTGTTTGCGTAAATTCATCAAGTCTAGGACTTCCTTCATTTCTCCTGCTGTCACAAAACAATGGTAAATCATCATCTTTGGAGTCTTCTGCAGTTCAGCAACTAAAATCGAATTGTTGTGAATCAAACAATCGTAATCTCCTGACCAGATCCCTTGCCAAATGTGAACGGGATCATGCGTAGGCGATCCTTCTGCCAATCCTCGTTTGACTTGCTCATGCAGTCGAATGAATTCTTCAAAGGCCCTTTGTGCAGAGTCGATCTCCAGCAGTTCCCCGTGTCGGCAGTCGTAGATCAAATGGCACTCGCACTGAGGACTCCTGAGTTGTCCACCACAATCTCGTAGCGGGTCCCATTCGGGCTTACTATGATTAGTCTTTGATCTCCGTTGAGTTCTACGTCTTGGTTTTTCTGATAACTGGTCGTCAGTAACTTGGCAATCTGCTGAAGGATGGGTGCAAAATAGGACTGCAGGTACGTCCCTGGGGGATTGGGGAGAATCATCGTCTGCCTCCGACATGGGTCTCAAAACGGGTGTTTCCCACCGTCCAATCCTGGGTCAATGCTCCCGTCACTCGGTATCTCACTTGCCTACCTTGGAGTCGCACATCAATTTCCCCATCGGTTTCTAATGGATAACTGCTGGAGGTCGTCTCCGCAGCATCCCCTGATGAGGATGTATAAAACTGGAAATTGATGGCCCCTGCAGCTTGCTGGTCACTGTCGGTAAATATCTTGGAGATCCTGCTGTATCTCTCGCCTCTCATCAGGTCGATTGCTCCAGTCTCAGCTTCTGCAGTGTCTGTCTGAGCAGGGTCAGTAGTCTCATGAGAATAGATGGTGTTATCCCCTGCATCGACGGCAATTGGAGAGTTCAGAACCCCTTTATCAATCCAGCAGTTTCGGGAGACTCCTGATGTACTCAGAGAGTCGTACCAGTTGCCATCACGATAATTATAAACAACGTAATATTCACACTCTCCTGCTGTGCCTGTCACGGATGGGCACCACCACCAAACTTCACCAAATTCAGAGTTGCCTCCAGAGTAAATCAGACCTTCCTGAGACCAATCAACTGTCCGCATGACTCTGTCTTGGATGGGACTTGGCAAGGGTCGGACTGACCCATCGAAAACCCAGAATCCTCCTGAGTTTAACCAGCAGGTGATCTCACTACTGTTATGGATCGCATACGGCGAAATGACTCCAGCATTGTCTGCCAGTTTGGTCGTTCCAAAAACCAAGGGAGGTCCCAGATAATTTACGGCATGAACATCCACATCACTCCAGATCAGAGTCGTGCCTCGCACGTTTTTGCCGCAGACAATGTAGCCAGAAGTTTGCAGAGGGAGAGATCCTGCAGTGTTGGTAGCAGAGGGGGTCCAGACATCCACCGTTTCCTGACTGCTGAACTTAATCTGCCGTGCATCTCCATCTGCACCGAGTGCTAAAACATGGCGTTCTGGAGTGACGACTACTGCCACTGCAGTCGGAGCATTCTCCGTGAAACTGTTTGCCGTGGTGATTTCTTTTGCCGCAATCGAGAGGTCAGACACATCCAGATAGAACATGGCCTTGTCTCCACTGTGCGTCCCAATCAAATCTTCTCCAAAACTGTCCAGACTCCAGTGCGCTTTCTTCGAGAATGAGGCAGAACCTGGGCCTGAGTAACTAACCCCCCATTCACCATCGCCATACCACCAGTACGAATAGCCAGGTCTAAATTCAGAATCTCCCGTTGCCTGATAAGCTGATGGAGTCACATCGTACAACCTTTGTCTGGATAAGGTCGGTGTCACCGTGATAGTAATGTTCGTAGCTGTCGCAGTTGCATTGTTGGAGAGAGTGAGCGTGTTGGTGCTGACTGCCGTGATGCTCGTTGCATCGGGTATCCCAGATCCTGTAATGATGTCTCCGACTTCAAAATTGGTCCCGTCATCCACCGTTATTTGATTGCTTCCAGATGTTGTGTCGGCAGTCGAGTCGGTGAATGTTGCAGGTGAGGAAACTTCAAAGGCATAGAGTTTCCCATAATTGGGACTGCCAGACCCTGCCGTCCCAAGTGCCAGCAGTCCAACTCCAGAGTTATTCCTCCACTGGAGATGCCCTCTGACTGCAGAGTCCAGAGTTTCACTGTGCCGCGACAGGGGGAAGGTGGACCATCCTCCAATGGGTCGCAGGCGTCCATCTCGGAAACGGACCAGGTTTCCCTTGAGCCATCTCTGTTTAATCTCTCTTGGAGTACCGTCAACAAACCCAGGAGGGATTTGAACTTCTTGTAACTGTTTAGCCAAGGATCTGCTCCTTCAACTTTTTTGCTTTGCGGATCTTTTTATACATGACCACTGCGGGGATCGCTGCCCCCATTCCTGTGGCTGCCAAAATCAGCTCGACTCCACCGGAATCAATGATTGCGTTAAAAAGTTCCATCTAGTAACTCCAACATGCGTATTTGTCTCTGGTATCAATATGGATAAACCTCTGATTCCATTCCCCTTTTTGGTTTACTCCAATCCCCTTGAATCCATGTTTGATTGCCAATGCAATGAAAGGTGGAACATCTTCCCCAGCAATCAACACATCGAATGCCTGACCCCCATTCCCATTGACCCCGTGGTGATGCCCAGGTCCGTTTGGTTTTGTGCGTTCTCTTGGATGTTGTGCAGATCGATAAGCAGAGGACAGTTTGATGGGTTTCCCCCACTCATCCCGCAGTGCCTGCAGTCTGTTAAGCGCATCTTCCTCAATTTCACATTCACCTGAGAAACTACACTGCAGTTCCTCACGACTAAAATTTCTTGATTCACTGACAGACATCACATCTCCTGAATTTCACCTGCACAGATTTGGGTGTAGTACATGGATCTCTCCATCCTCTCATCATCACTGAACCCCAGAACCTCGTCCTGTGTGTGGTGCTTTCTAAACTCATCGATCACACATCCACACCCCTGACTTGCCATGCTGACTGCAAACAAATACGGCATCCCCTGTCTCTGGTAATCTGGCAAGATTCTTTGCACACAACTGCTGGTCCAGGTGAAGAGGAAGTGGGTCTTGTAATCAAGTTCAGTTGCCACTGCTGTCGTACTGAGAAACAACAGAGGAAGGAAGAACTTCACCTTCTTTCCCCGTGTTCTATCGTCTGCTTGAGTTCGCTTATTGCTACGGTCATTTCCTTTAGAGTGGTATTTACTCCTGTCATTATTTGGATCAACTGATTGTGAGAACTGGACATCAACTGGCGTAGAGCCTCATCGTTTACACTGTCCTTGTCGTAAAGAATTTTTCGTTCCTCTCGATGTTGATCTGAAATGTATCGGACGTACCACCCAGCACCAATTAGAGCGATGAATAGGCCACCCAGGTTCGATAATTCTTTGATCAATTCTATATCCATCGTTTTACTCGTTTTGGTGCTTCTGGCATTGCTCGGCCTAGTTGGGGTTAGCGGAAAATATAGAAACAGATAAAATTCCGTAGTAACTTTAATTTATCTAAAAATTGCCATGCAAAAACTTCTAGGATAAGTACCAAAATTGCCAGCTTCATACTGAGTTTTAATTAACACACTGCCGGTACTTGCCGTGTGTAAATAGTGAAAATAATAGCCAGCTTGTTCACTACCAAGACTTAGACATACACTATAATTGGTGTCTGGCATAGCATTAGAAAAGTTTACAGTATACGATCCACTAGATGCAGTCACACTGCTAACGTTATTTGAACCAATTATTGTCCCATTTGATTGAACTCTAGCCCAAGCACGACATAAACCTCCTGCTACCAGACCGGGACTGAGTGCTTTGTTGGCAGTGTAAAAAGAAACAGGGTCACTGCTCAGTGTTGCGGCAGCATTTGCAGATAGCGTGATGCTTGTTGTGCCACCACCGGATGAAACCGTAGTGCCTGGTGCGATGCCCTCACCGACCACATAATCACCATTTGAAATGCCAGATCCACTGGCAACGGTTAGTGATGTAGTCCCAAATGTGATTGAGCCAGTTGTGTGCGTTCCCTGAACTTCTGAAGTGGTAGCATATGCCGCACTATTCAAACTAACGGCACTCCCCAAAGTAATTGCAGAGCTGGACTCTGTGGCTAAACTGACACTATTTAACTGTATCTCTCCTGCCATTTTATGCCCTCAGATTTTTTAGTTGAGTCAATGTAGTACAGGCGTCTACCTGTGCTGGCAAATCTCTTAGTACCTGCTTCTGTGCCACGATGTCTGCTGTGTCTGCACCTGTCTCCAATGCTCGTTGATACTGCACATCCAGATCTTGCAACTTTGGCATTCGTTCCTGTCTTAGACGGTCTGCTGTAACCGTTTTTGCTTTATCAAAATTTACAGTAATCATTACGCACCATATCCATCAGGTTGACTGAAATCCGCTTCCCAGGCTGCTCTGAAAGATCTGTCGTAATTCCCATCATCATCTACCGGTAATTGGTCTGTAGTAATGAATTTAAAAGGTTTGCCACTCGGTACATCCTTGACTGCAATTTGTTCTACGCTTAGTCCAGTGTTTGGTGCTGGGTGTAGCACTGAGATGCCACCGTCATCGTTTGGGAAAATTACTAATCTGTTTGACATAGTTAACTCACTACGTTAAGGATGCCTGTTACATCTAGTGCAGACGCACCAGTAAAATTTGCATAACCGTGAATGATGACTAAGTATCCTGCCATCGTTCCGCTACCCGAAAAGGTTGAGTTGCCAATATACAATCTATTAGTGCCACTGCTAATCGCTAGCGAATCCGAAACCGTTGAACTGTGTTCGATGTAACTGGCAGAGCCACCACCTCCTGACTCATCTGCGAATTCCAAAGCAGTCGCACCACTGTTGACCCTAAGCACTTGCCCTGCAGTTCCAATCGTAGTCAGTCCAGTACCTCCGTTTGCCGTTCCAAGGGTCCCTGTGACTGCTGTCCCAAGATCGTTGGTCTCTGCCGTTAGGTAACCCTGGAGATCACTGATCTGCGACTCAGTGATTGTGGACTGCGTAGCGAGAGACCCCAGACCTAATGTTGTTCTCTGTGCTGCCGCATCAGCATCATCCAACAATGCTCGTCCAGCAGTTGTCAGGGTAGTGACTGCGTAGGTGTCCGCAGCAGTCGTGTAAAGCATTTTATCTGCAGTCGTGGTCAGTCCTGCGATGCTCGTCAACCCAGCATCGGATAATTGATAGCTGCCCAAGTCAGAAATCTGCGACTCAGTAATACTTAGCGCAGACTGGTGCTGAGTTACTGAGGTTTGGGTGATATTGACATCTGGGACATTGGCCCAGGTCACTGCGGCACTCAGATCGTTGACCTCCGCAGTCAGGTAACTTTGTAAATCTGAAATCTGGGATTCTGTGATTGAGAGTGTGCTGGTTGCAATATACTCAATATCCGTCGCACCAGAATTAACTGCAACCAGCTTAGATCCGTTCGTCGCCAGTGCTGGCAGCAGTGCCACCCTGGCGGTTGCTGCAGTCGTCTGCCCAGTACCACCATTTGCTATTGCGAGTGTCCCTGACACGTTGGTCAGATCATTTGTTTCTGCTGTGAGATAACCTGCATCGTTTGTCCACTGACTGATGTTGCCAGATTTGTTGGTGAGGGTATCTGTACTGCTGGCTGTGATGTACAAACCAAGATCGCTAATCTGCGACTCAGTGATCGTGGACTGTGTGGCAAGAGATCCCAACCCCAAATGAGTTGAGAGGGTGGTTGAGTTGATTCCAAGTGCAATCGTTCCAGACGCAGTCACGGGAGACCCAGAATCTATCTCAATCCCATCTGAACCACTGACCGAAACACTAGTGACGGTCCCAGAGCCTGAGACCGTTTGGAATTCCAACCCATCTGCCGTCGAGTTGACTGCCAGCACCTGATTTGCAGTTCCAAGTGCTGCCAGTCCAGTTCCCCCAGATCCAACGGGTAGAGTCCCTGTCACGTCTGTCGTTAAATCGACGGACCCTACAGTAATCGCCTGACCGGAGATAGTCAGGTAGTCGTTGCCCGTCAGAGTGACATCGTCTCCGACTGAATCTGCGACCGTTTTAAGTGTTGAATCGAGAGAGTTCCAGTTGGCATTCAGTTGGCTTCCCCACTGATCCGTGTCTCCACCTACTTCTGGCAGTGTAAAGCTATAATTGGTCGTTGAAGTTGCCATCAACAAGCACTCGTGTCAGGTTCTGGGAGCGTCAGGGTGTACGTCGTCGTCGTGATCTGATAACGGTAATAGTTCCCAGGAGAACTGCTGACGATTAACGTGCCAGACCAAGGATTTTCCAGGGTAAATGTTCCCTGATTCGCACTAGTGATATAAACGGTTGTTGCTGTTGTTGGAGTTCCCCCAACAAAAGATGCCACCACAACAGTGTCTCCTATATTCGCCAGTGTCTGTGAGGCGATTGAGGGAAGAGTGAGCAACATCGTGGTGTCCCGAACCCCTCCCGTTGGAGACGGATAACCAGCTTCGTACAGAGGAAAATTTGAATAACTGCCAGAACTTAAAGATCCTGATGTTAAGTAAAAATTTAATGTGCTGGTTGAGGTCTCTGACCAGGTAGCGTAATCTGCAAAATTCAGCACCCGATCTGAATAGTGGTTCGCAATGCAGATGTCCTGCTCTGCCGTAGCGACCAGAGTGTCCAGACTGTCGAGTTTCCCATTGAGGAAATTGGCAAAGGTCGCAAAATCTCCTCCGTCAAAGAATGTGTTGATCTCGCTTGCTGTCTGGGGAGGAGATAGTCCAAGTGCAGTTAATTCTGTATTGTAGGCAGGCCAAGTCGAGACTGTGCTGTAATCCCCTGAGTACGGATCTGGCAGAATGCCGTCAATGTCTGAATTGATCTGTGCTAACGTGGAACTGTCTCCGACTCCTGCTGCATTGATCCGGTCACTCAAATTCTTCAGCTTGGTCTCCAGCGCCTGAAAATAGGTGTTAATGATCGTGCCATAGGTACTGTTGTCCTGATTCAGAGATGGCAGTTCGAGGTCTGTGTAGATGGAGGAATTGAACGGCATACTTAGGTAGTTGCTGCAGTGTAGGCTGATTGAGCCGTGGTTTTGGCAGTCCTCGCGTCATCTGCCACTGACCCACTGGTCCCAACATCTCCCACCAAGGTTTCCAGTGCAGAGACTCGACTCGTCAGAGTGGTCAGTGTGGTGTTCAGGGATTTGTTACTCACACTGAGTGCTGTGCTGGCATTGGTGGATGCCTGGGCGAGGTTGTATGCAAGGGAAGGCGTCGCACTGTCATCGGCAGCACCCAGCACCTGATCCACATCGTACACCTCCTGCTCCAATGCGGTGAATGCGTCATTGAGGGTGGAACCCCAGACATTCTTTGATCCCCCTACCGTTGGGAGGGTAATGCTGTAATTGGTTGTTGTTGGCATTTAAACCTGTGTAAACACGGTCCAAGATTCGGCAGTTGTGTCGGACCTCTTTGTCCAACCCTCTGCAGTGCTGTCGGTTTGTGTGGTCCAAGACTCGACGGTGGCATCGGTTCCTGCTGCCCACGATTCGGAAGTCAGATCCGTTTGTTTGGCCCAATCCCCCAGTGCTCCTTCCGGTTGATTGCTGTAGGTTGCCCCTCGCACAAAAGGTCCAATCCCAAAGTTCCCTAGACCAAACCTCAAAAAACTCATGACATGGCCTCAAAATTAAGACTGTGCCTGCTGCCCTTTACTCTTCGTCTGTCATCACTTGCTTGGATCTCTGCCACGGCACGTTCAGCCTGCTGCGACCAGATCGCAATCCTCTCATCCTCTCCAAGATACGGTGCTGCCTGGAGCAAAGAATAATAAAGATAGGCATCGGGGTGAGAGGTCGAGACCCAGTTGCTGGTGTTGGAGGTGCTTAGTGCTGGAACCTTGGCATAGTAGAGCAGTTCGTAGGTGATCGACTCGGCAGGTGTGGGGATGATCCGCAAGGATTGCCCATACACGAAATATCTGGGGTAACTGTCTGCCAGAGATGCAAGGAAATTGGTGTCAGTGTATTCGTTGATGTTGTGAGCTGCGATTTCGACGAGGTCCCTCTCCTTGGGGGAGGTCATGCGGATGTGCCTCATTTCCAGAAAATCATCAGGCATGGAGAGGTACTGATCTGAGCTACTGACCGTGGCGCGGGTATACTGATTGGTTGTCCGCAACTGTCGGTTCAGTCGTGCTTCTGCCAAGGTGATAAATGTTGGAATGACCGAGGTCAGATCCGTGCGGTTCAACCAGTCTGCAATGTTGGTTTTTAATTCATCGAAAGTCATAGATGGCCTTCCCATACACGGAAGGGTTTATTGTGGAAATCGTTCAACCATGCCTTCAGTTTTTTCTTGTCTCTGGTAATTCCCTGTCTTTCCAACTGATCCCATAGGACAACAGGGATCTCTGCGACTCGTTTCCAGCCAGACTGCTTGTTGGCAAACGGGTCGAGGTGTTGGTTGTCCCGCAGTTCCTTGACCAACTTCAATGTCGGATCAATGTTCTGCGAGACGGTGGTTCGTAACTGAAGATTACCAGCATGATCCTCATCAGCATGAAACTGTGTGAGGACATCCCCTCGATGATCCAGTATTGCTTTTGATTCCATTCCAGTTCTCTTCAGTTTATTGGTTAGGAGGTGGTTAGGTCTGCAATCAGTCCGCTTGCTGCTTCCTGACTTGACTCAAGTCCCGCCTCGACAACGACGTATTTTTCTTCAGCATCTCCCTTGCGGCCCAACGAATGAACCTGGAAATTGCGGAGATAGGCTACTTTCCAATACTCAGGGTCGATCAGAAACGCATCACGCTCACGCTGGAATCGGTTTGTACGCACAGACAAATCACCAAAGTCAGACATGAACAGGGTCACGTTTGCGCCTGCGGAATTTGCGTCAATCATCTGCCGTGCTTGACTTCGCCCGTCCAACGTAGAGACCTGGGTCTTGTTGAAGGGACCAACCATCAGCATCGTCGGTTCGCCACCATTTTCGTAACAGGACTGCATGACGGTATTGATCAAAGCAGAAGTCAGATCTCGTTGTGCATCAGCAGAAGCATCGGTTCTCAGTCCATTTGCTCCAGTGCTTCCAGGGGAGACTGCATCTGCACCGTCTGTGGTTCCACCAGTTCCAACCGAGGTGTTGGTGTCCATCCAAGACAGGATCATTGCAGAGGTTCGAGCACTACTTGTGTCATCATCCTTGCGGGCTTGATTTGACAACAATGCTGCTTCCAAGGATCGTTTGAGTTCCTTGGTTCTGCGTGTCATCTGATAAGCCATCTGACTGTTTTTCCCGTACAATTTCATCTTGGCCTGGGTCTGGGTCACTGCCACTGCCCTGTGCATGATTTGCACGATGTTCGTCTTTCTGGTGCTGAGAGATGCAGCAGATGCACTGATCGTCTCGCCTTCAATCGTTGGTGTGGTAGAAACCGCACTCAGAGAATCCACAATCCAGTCGAAGACTGTATTTGAGACATTGCGGGTCCCTACTGCTGTCATAAAGGGGGTGTCTGTAGGACTGATGTCGATTACGAAGTCCTTGATATCAATTACATCTTCCTCAACACCACTAGCCTTGATGTTGTAGGAGGTTGATGCGTTTGTAACAATTGCCATAGTTACCTTGTTTAATTTAAATTATTTGGATTACCCATATTGGGCAAAAAATTTTGCAGGTTCAACGTAATAATGCGTCGAATACTGCCACTGCATCTTGGGTTCTTCCGGTCTTCTTCAGAGTCTGCATTGATTTTTTCAATCGTGATGCGTTCTGATCCGTTGGAACAAAATTACGTCCCATCTTCGGTGCTGTTTTCACAGTCGATTCAGGGGATCTCTTCAAACTTTCCTTGGCCTGCGAGGTAGTCTTGTTCGCTTGCCAGGCTGAGTACAAAATTGCGACGAGGCGGGAGTCGTAGGCTTGGCTCAAATCAGAATCGGTCAACCCAAATTTCTCTTGAGCAAACTTACGGATCTCGGCCTTC
>Ga0075475_10001186_pt1 | contig 12783 bp, 6 predicted proteins | sample DEB08_DNA_10_FD_76342 | JGI IMG/M metagenome (GOLD analysis project Ga0075475, IMG submission 76342) | Aqueous microbial communities from the Delaware River and Bay under freshwater to marine salinity gradient to study organic matter... | ecosystem: Environmental > Aquatic > Marine > Coastal ... | reverse complement strand
ATCGCGGCGCCGCTCGCCGCCGCCCCGGTCGCGGTCGGCCCGCCCCCCATGCGTGTCGAGTCCGACTCGCTCGACCCGGCCTCTCTCGATCGGGCCGTCGAGGCGCTGGTCGATGGCCTGCTTGCCGCCAAGGACCCGAACTCGTTCTGGGAACCGAAGCGTGTGCCGGCCGACGAGAGTTCGACCCAGGCGTTCGGTTGGACCGCCATCGTGCTGCTGGCCCTCGTCGAGAGTGGGGTGAGTCCGCAGGATCCGCGCATCGCCGACGCCGTCGCGGCGCTCGCCACGGCCCGGCTCGAGGGCACCTACGCCGTCGCGGTCCGCACCATGCTCGGGGCCACGCTGCCGGACCGTCATCGTCCGATGCTCGAAGGCGACGTGCGTTGGCTGCTCGATGGCTTCAGCCGGCGCAGCCGCGGTTGGGACTACGTCAAGCGGCCCAACTCGGCGCGCGAGGACAACTCGATCAACCAGTTCGCGTCGCTCGCGATCTCCGACGCGGCGGGGCGCGGCATCGAGGTGCCGAACGAACTGTGGTCGCTGCTCGAGGCCCGAACGCTCGCGATGCAGCGCCCCGACGGCGGTTGGACCTACGAAGGGCGAGGCGAGCCCCGAGGATCGATGACGGCGGCGGGCGTGGCGACCTTGTTCATGCTCGACCGCCAACTCGATCCGCGACGACGGGAACGCCGCGCCGCCGCGGACGCCGTCGAACGAGGTCTCGCCTGGCTTTCCGATCGGTTCGATCCCGATCGAAACCCCGGTCACGCCCTGCACGAGCTCTACTGGCTCTTCAGCCTGGAGCGGGCGGCGCTGGCCGGCGGAATCTCCCGACTCGGCCGCCGCGACTGGTTCCGGGAGGGTGCCGCATCGATCATCGAACGCCTGTGCGAGATCGACGCCGACGGAACCTGGCGACTGAGGACCACCACCCCGCGCGGCCGGGCGATCCGGTGGCACGAGCACGCCCTCGGCCTCCTCTTTCTGCTGCGGGGGCGCACGCCGGTCGCGTTGGGGGTGCTCGCCGAATCGGGAGAGGACGCCCTGACCGCCGGCCGATTCGCGGGCGAGCTCTCCGAGTGGATGGGCGACACCGCCGAACGGGAGTTCAACTGGCTTCGCCTCGATCCCGACGACGCCGTCGACACCTGGCTCGAACCCGCGCTGATGTGGTGGAGTCCGGACTCCGCGACGCGGATCGACGGCGACGAGGCGTTCCGAACACGCCTCCGGCGATTCGTCGATCTCGGCGGTCTGCTCGTCGTCGACCTTGGCGCCCTCGATCCGCGACAACGAAGAATCGTTCGCGATCGCCTCGGGCAGCTCCGGGTTGGGGCGACATGGCGAGAACTCGACGATGAACACCCCGCGGTCTCGTCGCTGTTTCGGATCCCGCCTCGCCGCTTCGGACTTGAAACGCTGTCCGACGGCGTGCGGGATCTGGTCGTCCTCGACGATTCCGGTCGCCTCGCCCGCGGCCTCGGCGCCGGGCCGATTCGCGGCATCGAGGCTCGTCGGATCCTGTTGAACCTCTGGATGCTGTCGGTCGAGACCGATCGATCCTGGCCGCGTCTTCGGCGCTGGACGCCTCCCGAGCAGGACACGCCCTCTGCGGCATCGCCCCGACTTCGACTGATCGATCTGCAGCTTGAACCGGCCTCGACCGGACCGGAGCCGGAGGCTCCGGCCTTCATGCGACGGGCGATCGGCGAACGCCTCCGCGGGACGATCGACCTGCGCCGTATCGCCCTCGAGTCGGCCGATTCCCTGCTTGCGACCGCCGGCGACGGCGACGTGCCGACGATCCTGCTGCTTCGAGGCGTCGTCGCCCCGGAGTGGAGCGAGGCGAGGTGGAACGCGCTCGCCGAACTCGTTCGCGAGGGCCGGGTCCTGCTCGTCGAGACCGTGGGCGGGCGCGGCGAGTTCGCCACCGCGGTCGAGCGGGAACTCGCGGCGCGGCTCGACCGGACGGTGGTGCCGCTTGTCGGGGATCCCCTGCTCGCCGGCGACGAGTCCTCCGGCCGGGCCGATCTGCGACGCAGCGCCTATCGACCCTCGACCGCCCGGCGGACGGGCGCCGGGCGTTCGGCGTGTCGCCTTCGCGGTCTGCGCTTGACCGAGCCCGAGCCGCGCCCGGCCGTTGCCGACGGAGAGGCCGTGTCGCAGCCGCCACTGCCACCGCCCGAGGTCGTCTTCAGCACGCTCGACCTGAGCCATGCGATGCTCGGTCGGCCCCGCGAGGGTCTCGACGGCTACGCCACCGCCTCGGCGATCGAGCTGCTGGATCGGATCGCGTCCGATCTGATCATCGCCCGGGACGCACGGTCCGTCGCGGCGCCGTGAGCCGGCGCGATCGCTCCGCGGTCGCAGGCCTCGCCGCGGAACTCGCGCGGCGGCTGGCGTCGTGGCGCCCGTCGCTGTCGCAGCCGTCGACGGGTGACGCCTCGAATCCCCGCGCCGCGACGCGCACCGACGCCCACCTCGGCGAAGCGCTCGCCGCCGCGCACCTCGAATCGCTCGGGTACGCCGTCGTCGCTCGCAATCTTCGGATCGGGCACGACGAGGCCGATCTCGTCGTGGTGGTGCCGCCCGATCGCGACGCCGACCCGCCGGTGCTCGCGATCGTCGAGGTCAAGACGACGCGGGCCCTCGCGGCCCCTCCGCACCTGCGGATCGATGCGGGCAAGAGACGGCGGCTGATTCGCCTCGCCGAACGTCTTCTGGCCCGCCACGAGCTCGCCGACGCCTTCCTGCGCTTCGACGCGGTCGGCGTCGATCTCGCTCGCAAGCCACCGAGGCTCGAACATCTGCCCGGCTGCTTCGAAGCCACCTCGCCGACCGGCCGGAGGCATCGAGGCTCGCGACGGAGCGAGTAGCTCGACGCCGCTCTCGAGTCCGATTCGGCATGTCCACCCGCCATTCCCGCGATTCGGCCCCAGCGGCGGGCGGTGGCGCACGCCGCGGCGTGCTGGCGGTCGACGTCTCCCCCATGGAATCCGCATCGGGGTCGCCGCGCAGTTCGATCGCGCCGCATCCGGCGGTACGCTGAAGGCATGGTCCCGACCGCCGTGATGATCGCGATCCCGGCCATCGCGTGGGCGCCGCCCGGCGAGATCGACTTCAATCGCGACGTGCGACCGATTCTGGCGGCGAACTGCTTCGCCTGCCACGGGTTCGACGAGCACGCCCGGAAGGCCGGACTGCGCCTCGACGTCGCCGAGTCGGCGTACGCGTCGAGCGACGGCGTCACGCCGATCGTGCCGGGAGACCCAGACGCCAGCGAGCTCTGGCGGCGCATCGCGTCGCCCGATCCCGATGAAGTCATGCCCCCGCCCGAATCGCACCGCGAGCTCGACGCTCGCGAGCGCAACCTCATCCGGCAGTGGATCGAGGAAGGCGCCCCGTACGCCCGCCACTGGGCGTTCGTTCCACCGCGCAAGGTGGACGTGGATCCGGACGTCCCGTCGCCGATCGATCGGCTGGTCCGCGTCCGCCTCGCCGACGAGGGCCTCGCCCCGGCGCCGCCAGCCGACCGCGCCACGCTGCTGCGCCGGGTCGCCCTGGATCTCGTCGGACTGCCGCCAACGGCCGACGAGATCGCAGCGTTCGTCGCCGACCCCGACCCCGACGCGTACGAGCGTGCCGTCGACCGCCTGCTCGCAAGCCCGCACTTCGGCGAGCGGATGGCCCTGCCGTGGCTCGACGCCGCCCGCTACGCCGACACCAACGGCTTCTCGATCGACGGTGGCCGCCACGCCTGGCCGTGGCGGGACTGGGTCATCCACGCCTTCAACACGAACAAGCCCTACGACCGGTTTCTCCTCGAGCAGCTCGCCGGCGACCTGCTGCCCGACCGGACCGACGAGACGCTTGTGGCGACCGGCTTCCAGCGGAACTCGATGATCACCCACGAAGGGGGAACCATCGCCGAGGAGAATCTCGTCAACTACGGCGTCGATCGCGTTCGCACCTACGGCGAGGCGGTGCTGGGACTGACCCTGGCGTGCGCCCAGTGCCACGACCACAAGTACGACCCGATCTCGCAGCGGGACTACTACCGCGTCTTCGACTTCTTCAACCAGACGACCGAGCCGTCGCACGGAGGCGACGGCGGCGTGAACGCGAGCCCGGTCGCCATGCTGCGATCGCCGCTCGCCGCCGGCGACGAGGCGATCCTCCGGACCCACATCGCCGAACTCGAGAACCGGTTGGCGAATCCGGATCCCATCGCAATCGCAGCGTGGGAGGAGCGCCGGCGTGCGGAACTGGCCGCGCGTGGGAGAGATCTCGCGCTCCATCCCGCGAAGCTGCTCGAGATCAGCACCCCCAACACCGGAAGCGGCTTTTCGATTCGCGACGACCGGTTCGCCGTCGTCGAGAGGCCGATGGGCTTTCGAGCCTTCGACGTGTCGATGGAGATCCCGCGGCGCGGCGTGCCGATCACCGGCCTGCGGATCGTGATGCACCCCGATCCAGACGCACCGGAGGCCGGCTGGGGGTGGTCGAACGCCGACGGCGTCGGTCGCGAGGGCAAGGGCGGATTCGTGGTGACCAACGTCTCGGTCTCGGCAGGGCCGGTGCCGGGCGACCAGGTGAACCTCTCGCGACTGCTTCCGATCCGCATCGCGACCGCAAGCGGCTGGTCCGGCGACAACCATCCGGAGGGCGTCCTCGACACGAAGGCGAATCGGGCCTGGATTCCCGACCTCGATGCCGAGGGACCGGTGCACCTGACGCTCACCTTCGCCGAGCCGCTTTCGGGCGACGCCGCGTTCCTGACGGCGCAGGTCAACTTCGGCCGCGGCGGAAACGTCGCGGCGAAGCGCATGGAGTTTCTCGTGGTGACGGGCTCCGACGACGGATCGATCCTGCCGGAACCGGTGCTCGCGACGCTGGAGAAGCCGGCGTCCGAACGCACCAACGAGGCGCAGGCCGAGCTCGAGGCGTTCTTCGCGCGGCGGGCGCCGGAGACCGCCTCGCTGCGGGCCGAACTGGACTACGCCCGCGAACTCCTCGCCGCGCGGACCGAGGCGTTTCCCACGCTCGTGATGGACACCGCCCCGTCGCGTCGCGAGACGAGGATCCTGCACCGCGGCAACTACGCCGATCCTCGCGAGACCGTCACCCCCGGCGTGCCCGACATGCTTCCGCCGCTCCCCGAAGGCGCTCCCGCGGATCGCCTCGGCCTGGCGCTCTGGACGGTCGATCCGGCGAATCCGCTCGTCGCGCGGGTCGCGGTGAATCGTCTCTGGCAGCAGTTCTTCGGAACCGGCCTCGTGAAGACCGCCGCGGACTTCGGCACGCAGGGCGAGTGGCCGTCGCACCCGGAGCTTCTCGATTGGCTTGCGGTGGACTTCGTCGAACACGGCTGGGACGTCAAGCGCCTGGCGCGGACGATCGTGACGAGCGCGACCTACCAGCAGTCTTCGGCCGCGACCCCCGCCCAACTCGCACGGGACCCCGACAACCGTCTCCTCGCCCGCGGTCCGCGATTCCGCCTGCCTGCCGAGCTCGTTCGCGACGTCTCGTTGAAGACGAGCGGACTCCTCGTGGCCGACATCGGCGGACCGAGCGTGAATCCCTACGCCCCCGGCGACCTGTGGCGGGAGGTCAGCCACTACGGATCGACGCCGGCGACCGCCCAGAGCTTTCAGCAGGATCGCGGCCGAAGGCTCCTTCGCCGGAGCCTCTACACCTATTGGAAGCGGACGATGCCGCCGCCGAACATGGTCGCCTTCGACGCGCCCAACCGCGAGACCTGCACCGTCGATCGGGCGAGGACCAACACTCCGCTGCAGGCCCTCGTGCTGCTGAACGACGTGCAGTTCGTCGAGGCGGCACGCGCCTTCGCCCAGCGGATCCTGCAGCGCGATGGCGACGACGAGTCCCGACTGGCGTGGGCGTTCGTCGAGGCCACTTCACGCAACCCCGACGCCCGCGAGCGGGCCGTGCTCGCGAGGTCGCTCGACCGAAGCCGGTCCGCCTACGCGGCCGATCCGATCGCCGCGGAGCGCTTCCTCGCCGCCGCGGGCGAGTCTCTCCGCGATGCCTCGATCCCGTCCGTCGAGCACGCCGCGTGGAGTCAGGTCGCGTCGATGCTGCTGAATCTGAGCGAGACCATCACCCGCAACTAGCGATCCACATGCCGCCGATCGACGACCATCTCGCCTTCCTCACCCGCCGCGCCTTCCTCGGCAGCGGCATGCGCGGCATCGGCCGCGTCGCCCTCGGTTCGCTCGTGGCATCGGCCCTGGGCCGCGCTTCCAGCGCCGGCTCGGGGGCCCGGCACGTCGCCCCGCGGGCGAAGCGGGTCCTCTGCCTGTTCCAGTCGGGCGGTCTCTCGCACATCGACCTCTTCGACCCGAAGCCGGCGATGTGGGAGTTCGCCGGAAAGGAACTGCCCCCGTCGGTTCGCGGAACGCAGCGCGTCACCGGCATGACGAGCGGCCAGTCGAGTTTCCCCGTGGTTCCGCCGATCGTCGGCGGGCGGCCGTGCGGCCGCGGCGGGCTCTGGATCAGCGACCTGCTTCCGAACCTGCAGAAGGTCGCGGACGAGCTGTGCGTGATCCGGACGCTGCACACCGAAGCGATCAACCACGACCCGGCGATCACCTGGATGAACACCGGCAACCAGCTGCCCGGCTACGCGAGCATGGGTTCGTGGGTCGGCTACGGCCTCGGCAGCGAGAACGAGAACCTGCCCGCGTTCATCACCATGGTCTCGCAGGGATCGGGGAAGAACCCGGGCCAGCCGATCTTCTCCCGGCTCTGGGGCAGCGGGTTTCTGCCCTCGACCCACCAGGGCGTCGGGCTTCGAAGCGGCGCCGATCCGGTGCTGTACCTGGCGAATCCCGACGGCGTCGACCGCGAGGTCCGACGCGGCATGCTCGACGATCTCGCAGAACTCAATGCGATGCGGGCCGAGGCCGTCGGCGACCCGGAGACCGTTGCCCGCATCGCCGCCTACGAGATGGCCTTCCGCATGCAGGCGTCGGTGCCCGAACTCGTCGACACCTCGGGCGAGGATGCCGCGACCCTCGAGCTCTACGGGCCGGACGTGCGCAGACCCGGCAGCTACGCCGCGAACTGCCTGCTCGGCCGTCGCCTGCTCGAGCGGGGCGTGCGCTTCGTCCAGCTCTTCCATCGCGGCTGGGACCAGCACATCGCGCTCGAGCGACAACTGCCCAACCAGTGCCGCGACATCGACCGCCCCACCGCCGCAGTCCTCACCGATCTCCGACGACGCGGGCTGCTCGACGACACCCTCGTCGTCTTCGCGACCGAGTTCGGACGGACCGCCTACAGCCAAGGCGGCTTCGGCGACCCCAGCGCGGGTCGAGACCACCACGGGCGGAGCTTCTCGGTCTGGCTCGCGGGCGCCGGGGTGAAGGGCGGCACCGCCTACGGAACGACCGACGACTTCGCCTACAACGTGGTCGAGAACCCGGTGGCGGTCCGCGACTTCCACGCGACGATCCTGCACTGCCTCGGGATCGACCACGCGCGCCTGACCCATCCGTTTCGAGGCCTCGACGCGAAGCTCACCGGTGTCGAGCCGGCTCGCGTGGTCCGCGAGATCCTCGCCTGAGGATCGGCGCCGTCGCGACCGGAGATCCCACGTCCGCTACTCCGCGCTGCGGCTTCTGATGCGGATCCGCGACACCGCACCCGCGAGGTTCTCGATCCCACCGGTCACGAAGTCGTCCGCGAAGAGCGTGATCGCGCCATCCTCGGCAGGCACTGCGGAGCCCTCTGCATCCACGAACGCCCACTGGACGGCGCCGGCCATCCGAAGCGAGACCACGTCGAGTTCACCGTCGCGTTCGAGCCGCATCATCCCGGGCACGCCGAGCGGCCACGGATCCTCGCTGGGCCCGGAGAACGGCACGGGCGCGAACGCGACCACCCCGGCGTCGGTGCGGTAGAGACCGCGGTCGAGTTGGCGATCGGAGAAGTCGATCAGCTTCGCGAGCGGCGGAACCTGCTGGACGGCCGCGAACTGGATCTCGATGCGGTAGTCCGAGAGATCGAGTCCGTCGGTGGGGATCCGCAGCCCGGTTCCGGCCGCGAACACGTAGCGGCCTTCGACGATCTGCCCGCCGAGCGGTTCGATCGCGACCCCGCTGCCCGCGAGATCCTCGTAGCCGCCGGTCGAGAAGTCGTACTCCCGCACCAGCGGCGCCGGCCCCTGCAGCAGGCAGGACGGGATCCCCTGGGCCTCGGGATTCAGCGGCGGAACGCACGGTCCCCACGAGGAGACGAGCAGCGTGAGGTCGGTGCCGTCGACGGTGCCGCTCTCGTCGACGTCCCAGAAGCCCGGCCCGCCCCACTCCGAGAACAGGCCCGCAAGGTCCTCGCCGTTCACCCGACCGTCCTTGTTGCCGTCGGCGGGGCAGACCGGCTGCGACGCGAGCGTTGCGATCATTTCGGCGCGCAGATCCGCGTAGGCCAGCGCCGCCGCGGGCGGCAGCTCGTCGACGAGCGGGTTCCACGACTCGGTCAGCGGGCCGTTCTCGATGCCGGGCCGGTGCGGCGGCACGACCTCGGCGAGGCGGTAGAGCTCGACCACGCAGTCGTCCGGAGCCAGGCACGTGGGGAAGGTCTTGGCCACCAGCTTCCACCGGCCCCGACGCACCGCGTACTGGGCGAGCGTGGGCGGGACCACGTTGACGCTGCCACTCGGGCACTGGTCCGCCATCGACGGCGGCAGGAAGCAGAGGTTCGTGCCGTTGCACTCGACGATCGCCGCCTTGGGATCGGTCGTGGCGAGATCGCAGTAGTTGGTCACCGGATACGGCGGCACGTCGGCGCCGCCGAGCCAGCACCCGCCGTTGTCGGTGCAGAGGGTGGGGTTGGTGAAGAGGCCGTCGACGTCCGCCCCCAGGACGATGCAGGGGCCGACGTCGCCAGGGGCGAAGGTCCCCTGCTCGTAGATCGCGAAGTCGTGGGTGCGGATCTCCTCCTGGCCGGGGTTGGTCAGGTAGGGCAGCATCGGCTGGGCGTCGACGATCCGGAACGGTGGAATCCGCGACGGCCAGTCCACACCGCAGACCTCGTTGAGCAGCGAGAAGAGATCGACCACGTTCACCATCGCGTCGACCGCCCGCCCCGGCGCCTCGACCATCGGCCCGGCGACGATGCAGGCGGATCGGACCCCGGACTCGTAGACGGTCTGCTTCGCTTCGGTGGGGTCGAAGGGCGGCAGCACCGTCGGCCCGAAGGACCCGTTGTCGTTGACGACGACGATCAGGGTGTTGGTCTCCGCGGGATCGCGGAGGGAGAAGACGCCCTTCTCGAGCGTCGCGAGGTCGAGGTCGACCAGCATCTCGCCGATCGAACGATCCACGCTCTCGACCATCAGCTTGAACGCCTGGCGAAAATCCGGCACCCCGTCGAACTGGATCGCGCAGGAGATGTCCGTGACCGCCGGCCCCGTGAGCGCCGGCGGCGGAATCTGCAGCGGCGTGTGGGCGCTGCTGTGGGTGACGAACGCCATCCACGGAACCCCGTCGGCCCGGGCCTCTTCGATCCACTCCACGCTCCGTCGCGAGATGAAGCCGGTCAGGTACTCCCGCTGCGGCTCCTCCAGCTCGACGCCGACACCGCCGGAAGTCAGCACCCGATCCCACGCGTAGTAGGCGTTGGTGTTGCCGAAGTCGATGTGGGCGCAATCGCCCTCGTCGCAGCTCTCCGCGAGGGTGCCGTCGGCCCGAAGCAGCGGCGTCGCGCCGGCGGCCATCGCCTCGAAGGGATTCACACCTTCGACGCAGGTCCCGTCGGGGAAGCACGCCGCGCCGACGGTCGTGAAGCCGACCGGAGCGCCGCAGTCGTACACGACGCCGTCGGGCGCCTGCCCGCCGACGGTCTGGTCGATCGCCGGCGGCAGCGCCCAGTAGCCGTCGTAGAAGTCCAGACCCGCCGAGACCGAGGGCGCCTCGTAGCCGTAGCCGGGCGGCGTGTTCCCCGGGCCGCCGCCGAGGTGGTACTTCCCGAGCATCCCGGTGCGATAGCCCGCCTGCGAGACGAGCTTGGGGACGGTGATCTCCGCCGGATGCAGCTGGTTGACCGGAAGCATCGGATCGACGATCGCGGTCACCACGCCGGTGCGGAAGCCGTAGCGGCCGGTCAACAGCGCCGCTCGCGTCGGCGAACATTCCGGCGTCGCCCACAAGTTGGTGAAGCTCACCCCCTGCGAAGCGATCTCGGCGAGCACCGGCATGTCGGGAGTCAGGGGCGCCGAGTTCCAGCCGAACGGCTCGAACCCGAAGTTCCCCATGCCGATGTCGTCGAGCACGATGACCAGGACGTCCGGTCGCGGATCGTCGCCGGCGAAGGCCGGTTCGGACGCCGCAAGGCCGCCGACGGCGAGCGCGGCGGCGAGCGTGAGACGACTGGTCGGGGACATGGGACGGCGGGACGAGGTGGTGGACATGGGTGGGTTCTCGTACGAGTTTGACTTCGAGATGGTCGGGGGGCGTGGGAACCGTTGGGGTCGATGTGGCGATCGTCGATGCGGGTCGACCTCTCGGGGCGGTGGATCCTGTCGCCTTTCGACGACGTGTCACGCAGAATCCCCTCGGGCCGTGGTGCCCGCCTTCCGATTCCCAACTGCCGGCTGTTCTCCTCTGGCATCCGGCACGAGGCCGGCGAGGGACTCGTTACCCACGATGCCCCAAACTGCAGGCGTGTGAGTCTTCTTTCCTCGCGAATGGTCGACTTCAACAATATTCCTGCACGCCATACCGGATCGGGCGATCGGAACACGAGCTCGACCCCCCGACCCGACATCCGCCCGCGGGACCTCCCCGCCTGCTTATCGCGTGGAAGGACCGATCGGGGCAAGGCCTGCATGGCCACAGGCCCTCGTCGAATTGGGGAAAATCCCCGATATTGCACTCCCGAGACGACCTTCAAGTCGCTACGTTCCGGTGGTCCGGTCGCAGCGGCGGCCGATCCGAGGGTTCCGAGGACTCCGAGGGGAGTGATAGACATGTCGATCATGCATCCGGTCGGGAACACGGGGGTTGTCGTTGCCATTGGAGTCGGCCTGGTGCTGTCGGGAGGTCATGCGACCCCGGCAGCGGCGGACTTCGTGGAGTGGCAGTTCGACAGCTACCCGATCGAGGTGGACGGCGAGACCTATTCGGTGATCGACGTCCACGCTCAATTCGACGATCCCGCGGACACCGTGCTGAACGTGTTCAACTCGTCGATCACGACCTCGACCGGCATCGACTTTCATCACAACGACTTCAACACGCTCAGCGGTCTCGCCGGTGCGTGGAACGTCGTGCAGTCCGGAAACATCCCGGGCGTCGTCGACGCGAGCATCGACTCGTTCGTCCTCATCGGTGGCGTCATCGGCGGCACCAACAGCACCTCGCTGGATCCCTCGTTCGATCCCAGCACCGGCGGATCGGTTCCGACCAACGCCGGCTGGTTCAACTCGAACCCCCCGAACCTTCAGGGTCGGGTCGATGCCGGTAGCCTCCGCACCTGGGTTGCCCGGTTCGTGATCGAAGGCACCAACGCCTCGGTCAACCTGAACTTCGCGGCCAACCTCGGGTACAACCAGGGCCTCGGTACCCCCGCTCAGTTCGCCTACGACAACGGTCAGGGCTCCGGTCCGATGACGAGCGTCGCCTTCGTTCCCGCCCCGGGTGCGATCGCCCTGCTCGGCCTCGCCGGCCTCGCCGGACGCCGTCGCCGCAACTGAGCAACTTCGTCCCTTCGGACGCACGGAAGTTCTCTCAAGCCACCGTCGCTCTCGCGGCGGTGGTTTTTCATTTGGCCACCGGCGTCCGACCATGGGACGCCCGCGGGGGGAGAGCCTCGGCTGCAAATCTTCATTCCCCCGGACCGGTAATGTCCGCCGCCGGTCGCGCCATTGCCCCATGGACCACCTCAGACGACCTGCCGGCATTCCAGAATCGGGGTTCGCGATTGCATTCGCCTCTCCGGAAGCCACCTTTCCCCAGACTCGAGTCTCCCGGTCAAGGCGACCGGGACGGGTTTCTCAAGATCCACGAGAGGAGAGGGAAAGTCATGAAGAACACCACGTTTGCCCTGGGCGCTGCGGCGATCCTCGGTGTGAGCGGCGTCGCTTCGGCGTCGTTCGTCGGCGCCGTCTTCGACAGCTATGCGGTCGAGGCCGGTGGCCAGTCGTACGCGGTCATCGATGCCTACATCGAATTCGACAGCGCTGACGACACCGTTCTGAACATCTTCAACGTCGACATCTTCAATGTGAACGGCACCGCGTTCAACCACAACGACTTCAACACGCTGAGCGGCCTGGCCGGCGCGTGGAACGTCGTCCAGTCGGGGAACATCCCCGGCGTCGTGGATTCCTCGATCGACTCGCTGGTCCTCGTCGGCGGCCCCATCGGCGGCACCAACACGACCGCGCTCGACCCGTCGTTCGACCCCAGCACCGGCGGATCGGTCCCGTTCAACGCCGGTTGGTTCAACTCGAACCCGCCCAACCTTCAGGGTCGCGCCGATGCCGGCACGCTTCGCACCTGGGTCGGTCGCTTCGTGATCGAGGGCACGGACTCGGCCGAGACGCTGAGCTTCGCCTTCAACATGGGCTACAACCAGGGCCTCGGCACGGGCGCCCAGTTCGCCTACAACGACGGTGCGACCCGTGGCCCGGCGATCCTCGTCGACTACGTGCCCGCCCCGGGCGCCATCGCCCTGCTCGGCCTCGCCGGTCTCGCCGGCCGCCGTCGGCGGAACTGATCGCAACCCAAGGTCCACCTGATCGGATCGCGAGAACCCCAG
>Ga0075475_10001182_pt1 | contig 12798 bp, 9 predicted proteins | sample DEB08_DNA_10_FD_76342 | JGI IMG/M metagenome (GOLD analysis project Ga0075475, IMG submission 76342) | Aqueous microbial communities from the Delaware River and Bay under freshwater to marine salinity gradient to study organic matter... | ecosystem: Environmental > Aquatic > Marine > Coastal ... | reverse complement strand
CGTAAGCTTGCTGAGGGCGTCTTGCGACTGAATTTTCGATTTGTGTTTCTGAACTTACATCGTGATTGGCTGAGGTAGATGGACGCTGGGTGCTAAAGAGCACCCTCCTGCGGCGATCGTCTGTTCGTCGCTCTACCGTCATTTCCTCAACGCACCTCTTGCCAAATAACAGCCGAATGGACTGCAGTCTTAAATTTTTCGTGCCGGATATTTTTTAGTCTAAAGAACCCGCCAATTTGAACCAGTTACCGTAGAAAAAGGTGTCCATCGGAGTCAATGTTGGACGTAATGATATCAATGTTCCCTATGCGATCTGGATCGTCATAACGGAGGCGGCTTGATGAGGAAAGCTTGGATAAAACTCGCGGTGAAAAAAGGAAATTACCTGAGTTGCGCACCGGTAAATGGTTCGCACTCGCAGTAGCGTCCTCGATGTTAGAACTATCAGATCGCGACACTCACAGCGGTCAGCATTAGGATTGCAAACCCAGCAGTGATCTTTCCAAATGTGCCAAATGTACGGCCCCAAAAAGCAGCATGACCAATGGACCATGTTTCTTTCCAGTTTCGTCCTTCAGTTCTTTCTCCATAGATCGCTCCACCCATCGCTCCCAATCCTGCAAACAGAACTGCGGCGACGATTGGTCCAATGATTGGAATCGGTATGCCAATCACTGCTCCTGCTAACGCCCCAGCAAATGATCCAAGCACTGCATAAAGAGTGGAACGTCGGCTCGCACCCGCCCGCCTCGCTCCGAGTGCACTTGCTGCAAACTCAATCGCCTCGCCTGCGATCGCAAAGAGGGTCGCAAGGATCACCGTGCTGAGGCCAATCTCAACCCGGCCGTCTTGGGGGCCGAGCCATGCAAAGCAAGCAAGAATAAGAACCATTACCCAATTTCCAGGTAGTGCAATAAGATTCCCGGCCCAAGCTACCGCGTTGAGTGCGACGATGGCGAAGCCAACTGCAATCGCATTGGCTGAGTCGAGCCAGTGGACGACTGCGAGACTGTAGATTTCAAGCTTCGCGGGGTCTTGCAACACGTTTTCAATCATGGTTTGGCTGTGCACCTTGGTTGCCTCTTTTTGGGGCAGTTTTTGTTGAAAAGATGGTTCAGAGAATGCAGAGGTTTCGGTTCAGGAAGAACACAACGGTGGCGGACAACACTTTGCGAATCACTCAATCAGAATACGTAATATGCCACAATACTTGGTTTGTCCACCGATCAGAGGCGATTGTTCAGTATCGATGCCGTTCTTGAGGTTTATTGAGGTTATCAGCCATCGTGAGCGTCGAAACACAGTCGTGTATTCATTTCCGTTACACTCACGGCTCAGGCTTTCAGGCGATATTCCGATTGTTGCTGCAGAAACCGCACAGATTTGTGGAAGAAGCGAACTCGTCGTTCGGAGAAGTTCCTAATGTCCGATAATTTACTTGATACCAATGTATTGATACTCAACCGTTTTTTTATGGCGGTTCGGGTAATCGATGTTCGCCGCGCTTTTACGCTTCTTTATCGACAGTGCGCGGAAGTGATTGAGATGGAGCAAGGCTCTCAGTTTCAGAGCTATGACTTTGAAAGTTGGTGCGAATTAAGCGAGCTGACATCGCTCGAAAAGCAACCGGGTGAAGAGTACCTGAAAACAGTTCGGTTTGAGCTCCGTATTCCACGTATCCTACGTTTGACACGATTTGAAAAGATGCCTATGCAAACCGTTCGCTTCAATCGTAAAAATCTATTCGCAAGAGATGATCACACTTGCCAGTATTGTGGGCAGCAAACGCCGCTAAGCCAGTTAAGTATGGATCACATCATCCCGAGGTCGCACGGCGGGACGACGTCTTGGGATAACATTGTCTGCTGTTGTTTGAGATGCAATGGACGCAAAGGCGGACGTACCCCTAAGGAAGCCCGCATGAAGCTACTGCGGCGTCCGGAAAAGCCTCGCGTTAACCCTTTGATGGTGAAATCCGTCGATGATCCAAGGTACGCGAGTTGGAAGATGTTTCTTCAAACCAAGTAGTTTTTTGCCAAGCATGGCAATTGATGCGAGCCTTCATCCGATCGATGCAGCAAAGCTCGCTAGCTAAATGGTTGTCCAACAAGGATCGAAGTTGGCTGGCAGATCTCGTTTGCAATGCCCGTTTGCTCCAAGAGGCCGCAGGTTTGCGCCAAGAGGCTCAGTGCGATGATGGACTAGATGCCATCGCTGTCCCGATGAGCGTAAATCTCTCAATCACTCGTCTTCGCGGATTAAAAATTTCTTCGGGGCGACTACCGGCTGACGGAAGCCAAATCCATAGTCTTGCTTTCGTTGGCAATCAAACAATAATGCCCATCCTTCCGAAGGACGGGCATTATCACAAATGACGATGACGCGACGGGTGGATTCACCAAAAATCTTACTCGTCAGCGAGTGGCTCTTTCTTTTCTGTGAGGACTTCACATTCGCCAGATTCGGCCTTGGAGGCGTTGAGCTCAATGTAGCTCTTCCATTCTTCTGGCACGTTATCCTCATGGAAAATTGCTTCGACTGGGCACTCCGGTACGCAGGCTTCGCAGTCAATGCATTCTTCGGGATGGATATAGAGCATCTGATCGCCCTCGTAGAAGCATTCCACGGGGCAAACCACAACGCAATCGGTGTATTTGCATCCAGAGCAAGGCTCGGCGACGACATGTGTCATGATCTCATCCTTTTCTGTTGAACTCTAGTCAGAGTGGCTCTTGTGGCATTTGGCCTAAAATGGTGCCTATTTGTCTCGGCACGTTAATATATCGTCCTGACAATCGTCTGCGCTCAATTGGATTACAGAGGATTGGCAGAGTAGAAGTGTATCCTGCCGATTCGCGGAGGGTAGTTGCCAAAGGAAAAAAAGGGAAGCGAGATTTTTAACGCGCGAAGATCAGGGGTGACTGAATGCCCCACAAGATGGGTTTGGGTATTGGCACTAATGAGCCCCTGCATTCGGCCAGCAATCGACCTCGGCGCTGAAACTAGATCGTTGCCGGCCAAGCTGGGGCTTAGTTGATTTGACTTGGCGGGGACTGGCAATCACTGAACGAAAAAGCGGTTGGAGCGTAAATGTGGTTGAACAAATCGTTGATGCGAGCGATCCGCAGAGCTTGATCGTTCACGGGAAGAATGGGCGAGATTTCGAGACGGCGAGCAGCTCCCGAATTCTGGGAGTATCGCAAAATTTAGGTGGTTCCTTAGAAGTCACCCACTTTGATACTTTCGCCCCAGCTTTTATTCTTCGAGTGGTGGCGTTGACACGATCGCGCCGTTTTCGCTGTCCATTCTGACCTGCAGAGACACTAACTTGTCTGAACTCGCCGCTGAAACCATATCTTTGCGACTGAAGCCATCTCGCCAATATCCCTTTCTGGCGAGGCATCCTTGGGTGCACGCGCATGCGTTGGCGGACACAGGGGATCACCTTGAAGCTGGACAGGTAATTGAGTTGCTGGACCACGACGGTAACTGGATCGCTCGAGGAGTGATCAACCCAAATAGCCGCCTGCGCGTCCGACTTTACAGTTTTGATGCGTCAATTGCGGTTGATGATGAGTTGTGGCAAAAGAGGTTGAGAGAGGCAATTGATCGTCGGAGACTTCTGGAGCCATTTGATCCAGAGACGGCCGAACGGCTGGTTTTCAGTGAATCCGATTTGCTGAGCGGTCTGATCGTCGATCGCTACGCTAACTGTTTAGGGGTGCAATTTACTTCGGGAGCTTTATGGCGTTGGCAAGAGAGCATTCTATCTCAACTCAAAAGTTTGACCGGATGCGAATACATCATGGTTCGGGTGGACGAGAAAACAGCAAAGCATGAAGGGATCGAATCAGCTGAGTTTTGGTATCAAGATCGATCACCGGAGGGTCGCGTCTCTTATCAACAAAACGGTTTGCAGCTTTCCGTTGACCTTCGCAGTGGTCAAAAAACAGGGTCTTACCTTGATCAGCGACTCAATCACTTGGTCGTCGCGGAGTATTTAAAGGGCCTCAAGGTCCTCGATGTGTGTTGTTACACAGGAGGATTTGGCTTGGTTGCTGCCAAGCATGGTGCGAAGCAAGTTCAATCCATTGACTCCAGTCGTTCTGCACTCGAAGAAGGACAGAATGCTGCAAATCGTAATGGAATCAACGGGATGGAATTCATCGAAGGAGATTGCTTTGACACCCTTAAATCGTTAGTGGATGCGGGTGAGCAATATGAGGCGGTGATTCTTGATCCGCCAAGGTTCGCAGGTTCGCGGCATCAGATTGATCGAGCACTCAGGGCCTACGCGAAACTCAATTCTCTTGCTATCGATCTGTTAAAACCCGGCGGTTTGCTCGCCACCTGTAGTTGCTCTGGTCGAGTTTCTCGGTCGGACTTTCTTAACATGCTGATGGATGTCGCAAAGCGAAAGCGCCGTGATCTGATTCTTCTTGAGAACCGTGGGCCTTCACCTGATCATCCGGTGTCGATCTCGTGTCCGGAAAGTGACTATTTGAAATGCGTGATTCTGCAGGTAGGGTAGTCTTTAAGGAGTCGTGCAGTGGGCGGAATGATTCCGCAAAACCTCTGGCTTGCGGCTCGATAGAGGGGGTTTGCGTTCGGGTACTAAAAATTTACTGGCGAGTTAGCTAGCACAAGGTTAGTCTATTCCGATAAGATTTGACGCTTAATGCGATCACATCTCCCTTTCGGAGACTTTAATGTCGGGTGTCACCCTCAAGATTTTACACGGAGCTGACCGTGGAAAGATCTACGACGAACTAAAACCACCGTTCACGGTAGGTCGGGAGGAAGGTAACGACATTCAGCTAAATGATGAACGTGTGAGTCGATGTCATTTTAAGGTTCAGCGGGACAAAGATCGTTTGGTGCTAACCGATCTTGATAGCACCAATGGCACTAAAGTGAACGGAGTTGAGTGCCAGCTCAAGATTTTGCGTCAAGGCGACTTAATCTCCGTTGGCCGTAGCTTAATGCTCATAGGGTCTGAGACTCAGATTGCAGAGCGACTTGCCGCGATCGGCGCCGAGAACTCCCTTGCTCAAGACTTGAATCCTGCTGGCGTTGTCGCCTCGTTCGACTCGAATTACCAGGGGCCAAAAGCACCGTTGCCGGCTGACGCCATGCAGAGGATGGAGGTACCGGATCTCCCCGACGATATGACACCGGGGCAACGTGCTCAGGTTTGTGAAATTCTAGATTTTCTGCACGATCGTCTCAAAAAGCTGATCGAGTCTGCGAGGACGGATGAGCCAAATCACGAGGTGATCCTACAATTAGCCGATTGGCAGCGTCTGTTAGATACACAGTCTCGACTAGCGACGATGGGTCGAAGAGTTGCAGATCCTGAGTGGCCGGGGCATTAAAACGCCGTGTCTAGCTCGCGACACGAAAACGTTATCATTCTTTGCGCATGGTTTGGCTTTCAAGAGGATCTGCTGTGATTGTTCACAGCACGGATTCATGCCCTGTCTTGATATCGCTATGATGACATCTTCTCGTAACGCTTTCGGAGAGATCATCAATGCGACTTGTTTTGCTAATCGTTGTTTTGCTGCTTGGGCTCGTGCAAACGTTGGATGCTCAAGACTCGAAACAACCCTTTGGTCCTGATTTTCCCAACCTTGATTCCGACGCGGTCGGAGAGTGGTGGAATCGACTTCCCAAACAAGCAAAAAAGGCGAGGCTTTTAGTGCCGCGGAATGAGGTCGTTGCGTTCGCTCTCTACACACATGATCGCGGGGTGCTAAAGCTCACTTGCCAGCTCTATCCACTCAAGCCCGATGAGCCGCGAGAAGTTCATCTCGAGTTGCGTCCAGACAGCGAATCAGAATGGAAAACGGTTCAATCCCAACCAGTTATCTATCCAGGTTGGTCTTCGCATTTTCGCATCGAGGACTGGGATAATTCAAAGAGCTTCCAGTACCGTGTTCGCCTCGGTGATCTATCGTCCTTTGAAGGGTTAATTCGAAAGGATCCAATCGACAAGGATGAGATTGTTGTCGGTTCGTTGGGTTGCAACAGCAGTCGTACGCCTGGACCGCGTCCAAAGATCTTGGAAAACCTGCTTGCACAAGATCCGGATTTACTCTTCTTTTCGGGTGATCAGACTTATAACCACACGCAGCATACTTATGGTTGGTTGGAGTTTGGGATTCAGTTTCGCGAGGTCTTAAGAGATCGCCCTGTCATCACGATTCCTGACGACCATGATGTTGGGCAAGCAAATATTTGGGGTGAGAATGGCAAGAAAGCTGCGACTCCAGCTGGGCCTCAAGGTGGATACTTTTATCCCGTCGAGTATGTGAATATGGTTCAACGTTGTCAGACTTGGCATCTCCCAGACCCGTACGACGGTACACCAATCAATCGAGGGATTGGAGTTTATTACACCAGTCTGCGAGTTGGCGGAATCGATTTTGCGATTTTGGAGGATCGGAAATTCAAAAGCGGACCGGAGGGGAAAATCCCGAAAATGGGTCCGAGACCTGATCATATCAACGATCCAAAGTACGATCGTCAGTCGGTGGATCTTCCGGAGCTAAAGCTTCTGGGCGACCGGCAGTTGAAATTTCTTGATGCTTGGGGTCAGGAATGGCAAGGTGCTGAGATGAAAGCGGTGCTCAGCCAGACTGCTTTTTGTGGAGCGGTTCATTTGCATGGTCAACCCGAAAATCGATTACTGGCCGACTTGGACAGTAATGGCTGGCCACAAACGGGCCGGAATCGAGCATTGACAGGCATCCGCAGAGTATGGGCACCACATTTGTGCGGTGATCAGCATCTCGCGGTTTTGGTGCAGCATGGCATTGAAGGACCGATGGATGGGCCTTTCGGTTTTACTTCCCCTGCAATCGTTAATACGATTTATGGTCGATGGTGGCATCCTGCCGATGAGAAGCCTGGACCAAATGCTGTGCTCGGCAGTCCTCTGCCCTGGACCGGTCAATACGAGGATGGACTCGGTAACCCAATCAGGATGTTGGCGTATGCGAATCCCGTTGATCGCAGCGATGAGACTCAACGTGCTGATGGTTATGGGTTGGTTCGTTTTCGCAAATCAGATCGTTCGATTGAATTCGAATGTTGGCCACGATTCGTCGATGTTACCGATGAAAATGCGAAGCAGTTTCCAGGCTGGCCTATGAGTATCAAAGCTCAGGACAACGATGGTCGCGAGATTGTTGGTTACTTGCCAGAAATGAAATTTGAGAACGTTGAATCGCCTGTTGTGCAGGTGATACACGATGCTTCTCAAGAGATACTGTACACCGTTAGGGTTCAGGGTGATTCATTCCAGGCACCGACTTATCAAAGCGGTGTCCACACGGTGAAAGTCGGTCGAGATCGACCTGGGCAAGTTGTGATTCGCAAGATGCACACCAAGCAAAATGCGAGCGGCATGGTGGTTCGCGTTCGCTTATAGACTGATCGAGCGATTTCTTGTTTTGAGTGACAAGCCGCCTTTCGATAGTTTGTCACGCACGCGGATGAAATAGTTTGTGCACTTTTTGTAATCTCGATTTCTCTACATGGGTATAGATTTGCGTGGTTTGGATGCTCGCGTGACCAAGCATCTCTTGCACTAATCGCAAGTCCGCTCCACCGGCCAAAAGGTGAGTGGCGAAACTGTGACGCAAGCTATGGGGGCTGATTTTCGAACGAATGCCAGCACGGCGCGCGTACCGTTTAATCAGACGCCAAAGCTGGATGCGATCGAGTGAGAGTCCCGTTCTCGAAAGAAAGAGTGCCTCTGATTCCGGCGACCGTCTTGTAGCGAGAGTCGCTCGAAGTTCGTCACGATAGATCTTGATGGCCTCAATCGCTCGCGCACCAAGCGGAACCATTCTTTGTTTTCCACCTTTTCCTTCGCAGCGAAGATGTTTTTCCTCCAGCGATAAGTCTTTGATCCTCAAGGAGCAGACTTCGGACGCTCGGCAGCCTGTGGCGTAAAGGACTTCGAGAATGGCAAGGTCGCGTTGCCAGTAAGAGTCCGTTTTGCGAGGCGATCGGAGAATCGCCTCTACCTGATTGGGTGTGAGAACTTCAGGAATTCGCTGCCATGATTTTTGTGTTAACAGTAGATCCGCTGGGTTGTCACGAACGACTCCTTCAAGTTGCAGGAATCGAAAGAAAGTTCTCGTCGAGACGATATTTCGCGAAATCGAGGTAGCGGCAAGCCCAAGATCATGAAGAGAACCAACATAGTCGGACAAGTGGTTCACCGAGATGCTCGAGAGTCTGCGCGCTCCAAGCCAATTGAGAAAACGATTCAGATCGTGTTGGTAGGCGGTGACCGTGTTTACAGACAGATGACATTCCCCTCGCAGGTAAGCCACAAAGTCTTCGCTCAAAGAATCTAGCGAACGACCGCCCGAGGTGGATGCACCTTGGTTTTGAAGTTGCTGCAGTTTGGTGACTCGTTTCCCCACAGATATTTAATCCGTTGATGAGGCTCTTATTGAATACTTCAATGTCGAAGGTTTCTGACTTGAGCTAGGTCAAATCGGTAATTGAAACCGAGAGAAAACTTGGAGCGTAGGAATGTAACGGCTGAAACGATTGGTTATTGAATTTGATGAAAGAACCACGGTTTCCAGGCTAGACTCATTTTCAAAGACCAATCTTGGTAGCTAGTTTTAGTCACACGCATGCAGCCTGATGCTTCTTTTATCCGAAGTGTCGAGGGTAGTTCTCAAGCCTATCTTTGTGCCTGTCTGTTTTACGGAATAAAACAAAGGATGCGATTCTAATGAATGTTTTGGTTGTTGGTGGTGCGGGCTACATTGGCTCACATGCTGTCAGGATGTTGCTAGATGCTGGGCATACGGTTCACGTCTTTGATAACTTGTCTCGCGGTCATCGCGCGGCGGTTCCTGCCGATCTTCTGATAGAAGGTGAGCTGACTAATCGCGAGTTATTGCAGCAAGTGCTGGTTGATCATCAGATCGAAGCCGTGATGCATTTTGCTGCGTTTGCGTTGGTTAACGAATCGGTTAACGATCCATCCTTGTATTATCAGAACAATGTTGTGGCCGCATTATCGCTAATGGAAGCGATGAGATTGGCTGATGTTAAAAAGTTTGTTTTTAGCAGTACAACCGCGACATACGGCGAGCCAGAACGAGTACCCATTCGAGAAAGCACTCCACAAAAACCGATCAACCCTTATGGCTTTACCAAGTTAGTAATCGAGCAGGCTCTTGCGGATTATGCTGCAGCTTACGGTTTAGGTTATGCCGCGCTCCGTTACTTCAATGCGGCTGGTGCACACCCTGATGGTTCGATTGGTGAAGACCACGATCCGGAATCACACTTGATCCCAATCGTGCTTCAGGTTGCTTTGGGACAGCGAGAGAAAATCACGGTCTTTGGTGATGATTATCAGACACCCGATGGAACCTGCGTTCGAGATTATGTGCACGTCAATGATCTTGCGGATGCGCACTTGAAAGCTTTGGAGCATCTTCGTCCAGGCGCAGGATTATGTTTGAATCTCGGCACGGGGCGTGGGACCAGCGTTCGCGAGATCATCGAGGCCTGTCGAGTGGTGACAGGGCACCCAATCCCTGAGCAGATGGGACCCCGTCGCGAGGGAGACCCGTCCGAATTGGTTGCCGACGCGACCAAGGCAAAAGAAGTACTAGGCTGGACGCCTCGGTACACGGAGATTCAATCCATCGTTGAGACGGCTTGGCGCTGGCATCAGTCTCATCCAAACGGATATGCTTCCGTCTGAGATCTTTCACTCTAAGTTTGCCATGTGAGATCTTTGTTTCGGTTTGGTAGCTCAAATACTCACCTGCCCGCAAATCGATACAACTCAAGGTGATTCTCAACCACAAAAGCACTAGGTGGTAGGAGTGCTAAAGAATGTCCTTCCAGTTATGAAGCGTTGGCTTGGTTTTGCAATTCGGCTGCCAGCAGTGTGTTGTGGAGCAGCATTGCAATCGTTAGCGGGCCAACCCCACCGGGTACCGGTGTGATGGCAGAAGCTACTTCGCTCGCTTCGTCAAAATGGACGTCTCCCACAAGGCGGTCACCTACTCGGTTGATCCCAACATCAATCACCACCGCTCCCGGACGAATCATTTCGCCGCGTATCATTTCTGGCACTCCGACCGCAGCGATCAAGATGTCAGCTTGACGACAGATTTCCTTGAGGTTGGTGGTGCGGCTGTGAGCAAGAGTGACGGTTGCATTCGCAGTGTCGGCTCCGCAGCTACCTTCACGTTGAGCAAGCATCATGGCCATTGGCTTGCCCACGATGTCACTGCGTCCAACAACAACGACATGCTTTCCGCTGGTGGCAAGGTGATAGCGATGCAGCAGTTGCACAATGCCGTGGGGAGTACACGGTAAAAAGCGATGTCGACCCTGCATCAAGAGACCAACATTTACAGGAGAAAAAGCATCGACATCTTTGAGTGGGCAGACAGCATCAAGGACGGCTCTTTCATCAAATCCTTTCCCATCATTGCCCTTTTTCGGTAAAGGTAATTGCACCAAGATGCCATGAACTGATTTATCTTGATTGAGCTCCTCTATCTTCGTCAAGAGTTCATCTTGTGTCGTACTGTCAGGCAGTCGGAAAGTACGGCCAATAATCCCAGATTTCTCGCACGCTCTCTCTTTGTTTCGAACGTAGACCTGACTGGCAGGGTCCTCACCCACCAAAATAGCCGCCAGACATGGAGTGCCATTACCTTCCCTAGTAAAGCTCGCAACCTTTGAGGCGATTTCCTCCCGGATCTCAGCTGCGATCTTTTTGCCGTCTAGTCTTTCCGCAGTCATGATTCGGATGTCCTGTTTCTGGGAGTTGAAAGAGAATGAATTTAGTGGTCGGGACGTTGGGGCGTCGGGACGAGCCGTCCACGCACTGGATCGGTTTGACGCCCTTATCGTCGTCCATCCAGAGGGATTTGTGAAACCCCTCCCCTGCCCTCTTTTTATATTTGTGGGAGATCACTCTTGCGTCGGGATTGACGGTTGCCCGATTCTTTGGTTCACACTTACCGGAGAGAGTGAAACCCGTCGCTCTCAGACTTGCGAGGCAGTCACGTTGTCTCTCAAGGCGTGGTCAAATTGGGGCTTTCAGCGTTGATTGTCAAAAAAATTGGCGTTGAAACGCGTGAAGCGTGAATTTTGAGGCTTCTGGTGGCTAAGTGCCTGTCACACTAAAATCTATGTTTGGCAGTGCAGGCTAGAAAGATTTTTGGGCTGCCGCTTGTCGATGTTATTGGCGATGCCAATTTGCATTCCTAGGGCAATTTGCCCTCGGAAAAGCTTGGTCTTGCCCGAATCAAACGCATTTTTTCGGTTCGTACTCTGAGCCGATGATGCAAACTACTTCATCAATTAAATCAGGATAAAAGAAGTTCGATGTCGAACGACAAGCCAAAGCTAACCGCTGTTGAGGGGATCAAGCAGGAGAGTCGATTCCTTCGTGGGACCATTGCCGAGGAGATCGCGAGTCCTACCGAATATTTCAATTCGGATAATATCCAGCTGCTAAAGTTTCATGGCTCCTATCAGCAAGACAATCGAGACCTTCGAACCGATCGCAAAAAGGCAGGCTTGGATAAAGCCTACTCGATGATGCTTCGGCTGCGAATTCCCGGCGGGCGTTGTCGCTCTGAACAGTTTCTGGCGATGCTAGATGTCTGTGAAGAATTGGGTAACTCAACCATGAAGGTCACAACTCGGCAAACGATACAGTTGCATGGAATCGTCAAGGATAATCTTCGGCCAACGATTCAACGAGTGAATGAACTTGCCCTGTCCACACTAGCGGCATGTGGGGACGTGAATCGTAATATCATGTGCTGTCCTGCGAAGCGTCTCGATCCAATCCATCAAGAACTAGAGCGATTGACGGATGAATTAACCGAGGCAATGGCTCCAAAAACGGCTGCCTATCATGAGCTTTGGGTTTCTGAGCCAGGTTCGCAAGAAAAGGAATTGGTAGGAGGAGGCCAGGAGTCAGAGCCTCTTTACGGTCCAACTTACCTGCCGCGTAAATTCAAAATGGGAATCTCGCTCCCTGAAGATAACTGTATCGATATTTATACGCAGGATCTTGGTCTGCTTGCGGTTGTCAGGGATGGGACGATCATTGGCTACAACGTCTTGGTAGGCGGCGGTATGGGAACGACGCCCGCTAAAAAAGTGACCTACCCGGCGTTGGGTAAACGCATGGCGTTTGTTACTCCTGATCAAGTCGTTGGCGTTTGTCAGGCAGTGCTCAAGGTTCAACGTGATAACGGCGATCGAAGCGATCGCAAGACTGCTCGCATGAAGTATTTGGTTGATCGTTGGGGGATCGAAAAATTCCGGCAAGAAGTCGAAAGCTACTTTGGAGCCGCTCTGCAAGATTGCACTCCTGATGATGTGACTGGTGTGGATGATCACATGGGTTGGCAAGAGCAAGGAGACGGGAAATGGTCTTATGGTCTGAATGTTGAGAACGGTCGTCTCTACGATAATGAAAGGATTCAATTCAAAACGGCGATTCGCGCGATTTGCACTGAGTTTGATACCGAGATCAGAATGACCGGGCATCAGAGTCTTATTTTCACCGACATCGATGAGTCCAAGAAAGAAAGGCTCATTCAGTTAATCACCCAGCATGGGATACCCACAACAGAGCAAACCAGTACGGTGCGTCGGTGGTCCATGGCATGTGTTGCTCTTCCAACCTGCGGTCTGGCGATCACCGAAAGTGAAAGGCGATTACCGGGAATCATCGACGGGTTGGAGCAACCACTTGCCAAGTTAGGTTTGGATCGA
>Ga0075475_10001180_pt1 | contig 12803 bp, 15 predicted proteins | sample DEB08_DNA_10_FD_76342 | JGI IMG/M metagenome (GOLD analysis project Ga0075475, IMG submission 76342) | Aqueous microbial communities from the Delaware River and Bay under freshwater to marine salinity gradient to study organic matter... | ecosystem: Environmental > Aquatic > Marine > Coastal ... | reverse complement strand
TCGGCGAGGGCGACCACCGAGCTCATCGCGACGATGCCGCCGAAGTCCCCGATGGGTTCGAGCGGCGTCCATGTCGCGCCGTCGTCTTCGGAGTACGCGCGGCGGATCGGATGCAGCCCCGAGAAGACCACGAGCCGCTTCGTGCCGTCGCGGGGATCGACGAGGCGATGGATGGTCGGCGTCTCCTTGCTGGTCGCCCAGTTCTCCGGCACCGGGAGGCGATCGCTCCAGGTGCGGCCGCCGTCTTCGCTTCGCTTCATGACGATCGGGCCGCGGCCGTGGCCCTTGGGATAGACCGCGATGACGGTGCGTCCGTCTTCGAGCAGCACCGTGGTCGGGTGCCCCAGATACCGGCCGGGTTCGCGATCGACGACGACCTGCCGGGAGGCGTCGCGGGACAGGTCGAACTGCGGCACGATCGGATCGCCGGATGTCGACGGGGCGGCGGCGACCGATCCGGCCGCGACGAGGAGGAGGACGTGCGGGAGGAGGGTTCGAGCGGGCATGGCGCGAGTCTATCCACGCCTGTCGTCGGAACTATCATCCGAGGCATGTCCGACGCGAAGCACGTGGCGCTCTATTCCGGCTCGTTCGATCCGATGACCCTCGGTCACCTCGACGTGCTTGGCCGGGCCCGCGGCATCTTCGACGAGATCGTGGTCGCGGTCGGCCGCAATCCGGAGAAGGAGCCGCTGTTCTCGAGCGCCGAACGGGTGGACATGGCCGAGCGTCTCGTCGCCGAACTCGTCGCCACGACCCCGGGCGGGGCGCCGGTGCGGGTCGAGGGCTACCACGGCCTCACCGTGGACTTCGCCCGGCAGATCGGCGCCAACGTGCTTCTTCGAGGACTTCGGCACGGCAGCGACCTCGCCTCGGAGTGCCAGCTCGCGATCGCCAACCGACAGGTCGCCGAGATGGAGACGGTCTTCGTGGTCGCCGGCGAGATCCACGGCTACACCAGTTCGAGCCTGATCAAGCAGGTGGCGGCGCTCGGCGGCGATCTCGAGCGACTGGCGACCATGGTCCCGCCGATCGTGCTCGAGGCCCTGCGGGCCAGGCGGAACCAGGCGGACAACCCGCTCGGTCGACTCGCTCGCAACGCTCCGGAGGAGTAGCGCGGGCGTGCACGCACGACCGCGTCCCGTTCCACGGATCCGCACGCCGCGGCCGGTTCATGCGACACTGGCGTCATGAGCGTCCAGTTCCGCGTGATCTCGATCGGCGCCCTCGGCACGCACCCCTTGTGGGAGGAGCGCACGCCGCAGCGGGCCGATCACGCCACCACCGTGCTCGTCGCATCCGGCGACGAGCGGATCCTCGTCGATCCCTCGCTGCCGCCGCAGCTGCTCGAGGCCCGGATGAAGGACCGCACCCGCATCCGCCCCGCGGAGATCACGCGGGTCTTCCTCACCTCGTTCCATCCGATGCGACGCCGTGGTCTGGCGCTGTTCGACGAGGCGCGGTGGTGTCTCGACGCCCGCGAGCGCGATGCGCTTCAGGTGTCGTTGCAGGAGAAGCTCGAGGAGGCCGATCGGGCCGGCGACACCGAACTCGCCGCCACCGTGCGCAGCGAGCTGTCGGTCCTCGGTCGGTGCGAGCCGGCGCCGGACCATCTCGCCGAGGGCGTCGATCTCTTTCCGCTGCCGGGGGACACGCCGGGCACCTGCGGCCTGCTGCTCGCGTTGCCGGGTCAGACCGTGCTCGTCTGCGGCGACGCGGTCGCGACCGTCGAGCACCTCGAACGGGGCATGGTGCTGCCGGGGGCCCACGACGTGAAGCAGGCCCAGACCTCCTTCATGGAGGCGGTCGAGATCGCGGACCTGCTCGTGCCGGGCCGGGACAACCTCGTCCTCAACCCGATGCGGCGGTTCTGAGGGGATCACAAGCGAAGCGGGCGTCCCGGCCGCCATGGGGTCGGGACGGCGGGGTCGGGCCATCCGAACGTCGGCGGAACTGGATCCGCCTCACCGCAGCGGGATCGGCACGGTCTGCTCGCGGCCCTGTGGATCGACGATGTTCAGCATCAGGTCCCGCACCCGCATGCCACGACCCATCTGCATCAGCACGCGGCCGGTGCGGGTGAAGAAGTCGTCGATGTTGAGGACCGGCTGGTTCATCACCGCGACGATCACGGAGCCTTCGGGAAGCGCTTCGGCCAGCGAGGATCGCTCGTCGATGTCGAGCACCACGACGCCGCGTCGGTAGGGCACCTCGAAGCGTCGTGCGGTCTCCTCGGTGTGGGTGTCGAAGTCGAGCAGGCCCAGCATCCGGAGGCCGCGCACGATGCCCTCGTGGTTGACCTCGGCGGCGAGCCGGTCGAGCACCACCTCGAGATGCAGGACCTCGGAGGTGTCGGAGACGCGGTCGCCGCGCCAGATCTCGAAGACGACGCGATCGCCGGGACGCCGCGAGCTGATCAGCGCCGGGACGAGTTCGCGGCTGGTGACCCGGTTGTCGTCGATCGCGACGATGACGTCGCCGACCCGAATGCCCGCCCGCTCTGCGGGGCTGCCGTCGGTGACCGCGGTCACGAGGGCGCCGCTTCCCGCGAACCGGTCCGCCACGTAGGCCATCGACGGATCACGATCCTGCATCGCGGTGGCGAGTTCGATTGGAGCGACGCTGACGCCGAGAAAGCCCTTGGCGACCTCGCCGGTCTCGATCAACTGGTCGACCACGGTCTCGATCATCGAGGTGGGGATCGCAAGGCCGATGCCGGCGAACTGGCCCTGGCCCACGGCGTTGCCGCGCCCGGTGGCGATGGCGGTGTTCATGCCGACCACGCGTCCCCGCACGTCGGTGAGCGGGCCGCCGGAGTTGCCGGGATTGATGGCCGCGTCGACCTGGATGAAGTTCTCGTAGTCGATGTCCTCGAGGCCGGCGATGCGACCCACGCCCGACACGATGCCCTTGGACATCGAGAAGCGGAAGTCGAAGGGGCTTCCGAAGGCGAAGACCAGGTCTCCCTGATGGACGCCGTCGCTGTCGCCGCGGGCGGCCGGATGGACGAGGGCTCCATCGATCTTCAGGACCGCGATGTCGGTTCGAAGGTCCATGCCCACGAGTTCGGCGTCGTGGCTCTCCCCGTTGTAGAGCTGGACCTCGATTCGTTCGGAACCGTCCACGACGTGGGCGTTGGTGACGATGTGGCCGGCCTCGTCGTAGATCCAGCCCGAGCCCGTCGACAGGTAGGGCCGAATGCCGCGCCGACTCGGAGCTCGCCCGCTGGTGCCGATGTGCACGACCGCCGGCTCGACCACGCGCGCGATGTCGCGATAGGCCTCGTTCAGCTCGTCGAGCACCGTGCCCTGCGCAAGTCGCTGCGACGCCTGCACGATCTCGACCTGACTGTGGGCGTGCCCGATCCGGCGGATCGCCTCGGGTGTCGCGAAGAGCAGCGTCGCGGCCGCCGCGACCACGAGAACGCTCGGACCCCAGTGGATCGGGAGAACGCGGCCTTGGGCAGCGGCGTCGGAGTTCGCGGGATCGTGCATGGTCGTGGCTCCTCGGGATCGCCGGGCTGGCGACGGGACCGTAGAAGGCGGCGAGCGCCGCGGGACGAACTGGCGGACGACTCGCCATCGGAGTGTCGGTCCGATCCTCGCCGCGGGGCAGCAGGAACGTCGCGACGAGGCACGATGGTCCGCATCGAATCCTTCGCAGCCGGTCCGCAGTGGATTCTCGGTCGGAACCGACGGCGAGAAGGAACTGTGGCCGAGACCATCGTCTCGACCTCCTGGGTCTACGCCGTCCGGCGACATCGGTTTGCCGAAGTCGGGGACGACAGGGGTGTTTGGGAACGATTCGAAGCCGGTTGCAGCCCGGCTCGAGATCGGGGAACCGGGGCGGACTCGGTGGCCGGTCCGGAACTAGGACTCGAGAGAGCGTCGAAACGCCTCGCGTTCCTCGTCCGACATCGAGTACGGATGCGGACCCAGATCGCCGCCGTCGACCCGTTGGCACCAGGTCGACGCGGCCTTGACGATGGCATCGCCGATTCTCGCCGTCGGCGTCGCGAACGCCGGCTGCCAGTCGGTCAGTCCGAGCAGGTCCTGCAGGACCACGATCTGCCCATGGCAGGCGGGACCCGCCCCGCATCCCACCACGGGAAGCCGACTTCGTTGAACGATCTCCTCGGCGACCTCCGCCGGACACGCTTCGACCAGCAGCATCGTGGCCCCGGCCTCCTCCAGACAGCGGGCGTCCTCGAGGAGTTCGCGAGCGGTCTCGGCGGTCTTGCCGGCGGACCAGTACCCGCCGCGCAGGCGAGCGTGCTGCGGGCGCGATCCGATGTGGGCGACGACGGGAATGCCCGCGAGACTCATCTTCTCGACCAGCGTGGCGTGACGTCGGTCGACCTCGAGCTTGACCGCATCGGCATGACCTTCCGTCATGAACCGACCGGCGTTGCGGATGCCCTCGGCGTCCTCGGTGCCGTAGGACAGAAACGGCATGTCCGCCATCACGAACCGCGAGGGACCGCCGCGCTTGACCGCGGCGGTGAGGGTGATCATGAAGTCCAGCGGCGCGTGCAGGGTCGCCGGGTGGCCCAGAATCACCTCGGCGGCGGTGTCTCCCACCAGCAGCACGGGAACGCCGGCTCGTTCGAGCCAGCGCGCGGTGGTCGCGTCGTAGCAGGTCAGCGCCGCGAACTTGACGCCTTCGCGGCGCCACTTCGCAAGGGTGCGGATGGTGATGGGAGTCGCTGCCGCGTCGCTCGCCGGCAACGCCGCAGAGGTCTCGGACCTGGTCGAAGAGGCGCGGGTCATGCTTCAAGTGTACGAGGCGGACGAGGCGGAATCCGCAGGAGCGGGTGCTACCATCGGGAACATGGTCGGACCCTCCACCAACTTCTCCGTCTCCGGGGCCTCCTCGGGAGACGCCCTGCTCCAGGTGATCGACCTGCAGACGCACTTCCCGATTCGGCGGGGGCTGCTGCAGCGGGTGGTGGGGCACGTCAAGGCCGTCGACGGGGTCAGCTTCCGAATCGGCGTGGGTGAGACCCTCGGTCTCGTGGGAGAGTCCGGCTGCGGCAAGACCACGGTCGGACGAAGCCTCCTCAAGCTGATCCCGGCCACCGGCGGACGGGTGCTCTACCGGGGCGAGTCGGTGTTCGACCAGCCCGCCGGCGAGATGCGGCGCCTGCGACGCGAGATGCAGATCATCTTTCAGGATCCCGCGGGCAGCCTGAACCCCCGCATGCGGGTCGCGAGCATCGTCGGCGAGCCGCTCGAGGTGCACGGCATCGCGACGGGCGAGGAGTTGCGAGATCGCGTCGAGCAGCTGCTCGTGCGGTGTGGTCTGTGGAAGACCGCGGCGGATCGGTATCCGCACGAGTTCAGTGGCGGCCAGCGGCAGCGGATCGGCATCGCCCGCGCGCTCGCGCTCGAGCCGAAGCTCATCGTGTGCGACGAACCGACCTCGGCCCTCGACGTCTCGATCCAGTCCCAGATCCTCAACCTGCTGAAGGACCTTCAGGAGGAGTTCGGCCTGTCGTACCTGTTCATCAGCCACGACATGGCGGTGATCCACCACATCTGCGATCGCGTCGCGGTCATGTACGACGGTCGAATCGTCGAGGAGGGCGATCGGGACACCATCATCAACCGACCGACGCATCCCTACACCCAGGCGCTGCTCTCGGCGGTTCCGGAGGCGGACCCTCGTCGCAAGCGGAATCGAATCAGGTACGAAGGGATGCGGATGTGAGCGGATCGCCGCCACGCGGCAACCTGCCGCCGGACCGTGCCAACCCGACGCAGATCAGGATTCTCGTGTGGCTCTTCGTGGTCGCTGCGATCGCGGTGACGATCTGGGGCTTCACCGTGGTCTCCGAGGCGCGGAGCACCGCCGCGGACACCGATCGGGACGTTCGCCTGGCCGCATGGCTCACCCTGGCCGAGGCCGACCGCTCCGGGGCGATGCCGAGCGAAGAGGCCCCGTTGCGGCAGATGCTGGTGGAGGGATGGCCAGAGGAGATCGCCCCCGACGCGGCGTTCCCCAACGCCCCGCGATGGCCTCGTCTGATCGTCGATGCGGGACTGCCGGAGGACCTGGCTGCCGGAGATCGGGTCTTCGAGCACGTCCGTCTGGTCTTCTCGCCGGATCGGCCGCCTCAGGTGACCGTGGTCGGGCTGCCGACCCGCAACGGCACCCTCGAGGAGGTCAACGACTGGATCGAGTCGTGGGCCGAGGCCCGGGCGGAGGCGACCTCGAGCCGGTAGTGTGACGACGCCCGCGGGACGATCGACCCGCGACCCCCCAAGGTCCCCAGTCCTCTGGGACGAGCAGGAGTCAGGATGAGCGCTTCTTCGACGACGCCCGAGACGCCCCACGAACTCCATCAGGACGCGGCGGAGGCGGCCAATCGCCTCGAGATCAGGAAGGTCGAACCGGAGACGCCGCTCGGCGACGTGATGGGCGGCGCCGCCCGTTGGGAGATTCCCGTCGACGAGCACGGCTTCGTGGCCCTCGTCGACTGCATGCCCCGGCTCGTGGGCGAGGGGCAGACCGCCGACGGCGCCATCGTCCAGGCGGCACGAGTCTCGTACGGGCAGGGGACCAAGAAGGTGAACGAAGACCGCGGTCTGCTGCGCTACCTGATGCGGCACCGCCATTCGACGCCCTTCGAGATGGTCGAGTTCAAGTTCCACGTGGCGATGCCGCTGTTCGTCGCGCGTCAGTGGATTCGACATCGAACCGCCAACGTCAACGAGTACTCCGCCCGCTACTCGATCGTGCCGGATCGCTTCTGGCGACCCACCGTCGAGAGCGTGCGCAGCCAGTCCAAGACGAATCGACAGGGCGGCGACGAGCCGATCGAGACGGGCACCGCCGAGCGGTTCCTCTCGCTTCTCGACCGGGCCGAGGCGAACTACCGCGAGTATCTGGACCTGACCGAGCAGGGGGTCGCTCGGGAACTCGCTCGGGCGGCGCTGCCGGTCAGCGTCTTCACCGAGTGGTACTGGAAGTGCGATCTGCACAACATCCTGCACTTCCTCTCGCTTCGCATCGATCCCCACGCCCAGCGGGAGATCCGCGTCTATGCCGAGGCGATGTACCGCCTCGTCCGCGAGATCGTGCCGCTGACATGCGAGGCGTTCGAGGACTACCGCCTCGGTGCGATGCATCTGACCCGTCTCGAGGTCGAGGCGATCCGCTCGGGCAATCCGCTGGCGACGGAAAATCGTCGCGAGCAGGCCGAGTGGGAAGCGAAGCGGCAGCGACTCGGCCTGGACTGATCTCAGAACGGTTCGGCGACCACCTCGACGGCGATCAGACCGACCAGCGGCGAGGTCTCGTCGACCTGGATCTCGGCGAGAACGATCGGGGTGGGCTCGCGAGTGGCGAAGAAGCCGCCGACCTGAGGTCCTTCGCCGACGTCGTCCCAGAACGTGTCGAGGCGCAGCGTGATGGACTCGCCGGCGCCGAGTCTCGGCAGGAATCGGCAGAAGCGGCGATTCAGCCAGAGATCGACGTCGCGGTAGGTGGTCGACGTCGCGTTGACGACGTCGATGGTGATCCCGTTGCTCAGCACCTGCACCCGGACGGTTTCGCCTTGGGGAAGGTGCGCCGGATACGGCCGCGACGCCCGGTCGGGGGCATAGGTGAACTGTCGGCAGCCGGCAGCCGAGGCCAGGACGGCGGTCATCGCGAGGAGCAGCAGCGATCGGAGGCCAGCCAACACGCCGGCAGTCTACGGGAGGCGTCCGCGGACGCGCGACCTGTCCGCCTGAAGGCGGCCGCGGGCCGACGCGAAGCCGGCCTGCCGTCGGGCGATCCCTCCGAAGGATCCTTCCTCCGGCGGCACGAGGAGGGCGTGCCCCGATGCCCGCACGGGCTACGCTCCGGACGCGCAACGAGTCCGAATCTGCCCGAGGCCCGGTAGGACCGACACGTCATGAAGCTCCCCGTTTCCATCGTGTGCCGCGTGATGCTCCTGCTCCCAGCCCTCGCCGCGGTCGTCCTGCTGGGGGGCGTCGCCTCGATGGGAATCCCCGGGTGTGCCGCACCCGCCGCGGGACTCTCCGCCTCGTCGAGATCGGCGATGGAGTTCGTGGCCTCTCGGCGGGGCGTGGAGGAGATCGAGCTCGAGATCCGGATCCTCGATGCCGTTGGCGACTGCATCTCCGAGATGCCGGTCGTCGTTCGAATCGGGGAGACCGCCACGGTGTCGCTCGGTGGCGGGGTGGATGGCGATGGCCCCCGCCCGCAGGCCGAGGTCGAGATCAATTGCCGATTCGCCACGGCCGGCCGTGGCGGTCTCGTCGAGATCGAGGTCGCCGCGGTGCTCACCCGGCGCGACGGTCGCGTCGATCGCCCCGTGGGCCGGTTCACCGTCGGATTCGGGTCGCGGGCCCGAGTCGTGGTGGGTTGATCCGAGTCTCCGCGGAGTTCCGGCGCCGGACCTTGCCGATTCCGTTTGACTCGACTCGATCCGAGGACGACACTCCCACCCGTTGGACAGGTGGCCGAGCGGCTGAAGGCACCGGTTTGCTAAACCGGCGTACCGCTACTAGCGGTACCGCGGGTTCGAATCCCGCCCTGTCCGTTGTCGTCGCGGCCGAACCGATTCGGTCGCGGTCGAAGCTCCAAGCGAGTGGTCGACGCCCGGGTCGACCGGTCGCAACAACCCCCGGACCGCTCGGGCGACCAGATCCCCCGCGAACCGGCTCTCGGGCAAGTCAGGTCCCGGCCGCACCAGCTCCCGGGCGCACGACGTTGCGGAGATCCCCACGCCGATGACCCCGACGCTCCGCGGCCGACAGTCAGCGCTGGTTGCTGCCGCCAAGCGGATCGTCGTCGCGACGCTCGTCGTGGGCGTCCTTGGCGGATGCGTGTCGGCGTGGCCGCCGGACTTCGAGTCTCCCAACCCGCCGGACCAGACCGCGGCGATCATCGCTGCGGTGAACCGCTATCGGCCGTTCGAAGCGACGGATGCGGACTCGGAATGGACCCCGCCGTGGACCTCGGAGCCGTTCCGCGACGACGTGGCGTGGCTCGTGGTGTTGCTGCAGTCCGACGATCCCGGCGTCCGGTTCCTCGCGATCGAAGCACTCGATCGACTCGTGGGCGAGCGGCATGGATTCGAGGCCTCCTCGCCGTGGTCGGATCGAGCGGTGGCCGTCGCCGAGTGGGCGAGGTTCCTGCACGAGCGCGGCTACGTCGGCGCATCCCCGTTGCCACCGGCGGGTCTGTTGCCGCCGGCTCCCGAGGCTGGCGATGCCTGAATCGCGACCAACGCCTTCGGACGCGATGTCGCCGCCGGAGATCCAGGTCTGCATGCTCAGCCAGCCGCGGCTGCTCGGCGCGGTGCGGGCGCTGCTCGAGAACTTCGCAGAGCGGATCGGCTTCTGCGAACGGGGCCGCGGGGAGTTGATCCTCGCCGTCGACGAGGCCCTGACCAACATCATTCGGCACGGCTACGACCACGCGCCGGACTGCCGGATCTGGCTGTCGCTGCGGACGATCGAGTCCCCACGCCACGGGATCCGGGTCGAGGTCGAGGATCATCAACCGGAGTTCGACCCGGAGAATCTGCCCGAGCGGGACCTCGACGAGGTCCGGCCGGGCGGCCTGGGCGTCCACCTCATGCGAAGCGTGACGCACCTCTGCCGTCACGAGCGGAGAGACGAGGGCGGGATGCGACTCGTCATCGAGAAGTTCTGCGAGGATGGGGGCGACGCAGACGAATCCGGTTCGCCTACGTCTCGTTCCGAGGACGGTTCCGCCCCCCCCGAGGAGTCGATGTGATGCCCGGCGACAGCATGACCATCAACGAGCGCAGTGTCGGTGAGAGCCTCGTGCTTCAACCGGAGGGCGACATCGACCTGAGCCGCTCTCCGCAACTGCAGGCTCGCCTGGCCGAGGCGCTCGGCCGAAAGCCCGCGCGCATCGTCGTGGATCTCTCCAAGGTGCCCTACATGGACAGTTCGGGCGTGGCGACCCTGGTGCAAGGCCTTCAGCACTGCCAGCGCGCAGGCTGCGAACTGGTGATCGGCTCGCTGCATCCGAAGGTGCGATCCATCTTCGAGATCGCCAAGCTCACCGAGATCTTCGCGATCGTGGACGACGTCGAGGCCTGATCGGTGAGCGACGCGCCCGACGCCAACGCGGCCCCATCGTCGCCGGTCCGCTTCATCGAGACCCTCGGGGCGATGGCGCTGGCCACGCTCGAGTTCGTCGGAGCGCTGATGTGGCTGCTGCGCGACGTGTCGGTCTGGACGGGACGAGCGTTGCTGCTGCGACGCGTGCGATTCGGCTCGGCGGCGCTCGTGGGGCAGACCGTCCGGGTCGGCGTGCGGGCGATCGGCATCGTGCTGCTCGTGTCCGGCGCCATCGGAGCGATCCTCGCCCTGCAGACCGAACCGAGCCTCGCCGACTTCGGACAGAGCGACAAGGTCGCCAACATCATCGTGGTCGCGGTCTTTCGCGAACTCGGTCCGCTGATCGCGGCGATCGTGCTGACGGGATTCGCAGGAGCGGCGATCGCGGCCGAACTCGGCACCATGGTCGTCGGAGAGGAGATCGAGGCCCTCGAGTCGATGGCCCTGAATCCCATCCGGTTTCTGGTGGTGCCGCGGGTCATCGCGACCGCGATCAGTCTCTTCGTGCTCTCGGTGCTGTCGGATCTGACGGCCGTGATCGCCGGCGGTCTCGTCGGCGTCGGCGCGATGGGCATCCCCTACGAGGTCTACGTCGACAACACGCTGCAGCAGGTCTCCTCGGGCGACTTTCTCAGCGGCCTCGTGAAGTCGGTGGTCTTCGGGACGATCCTCGGCCTCATCGCCTGCCACAACGGGCTCAAGGTGACCGGCGGGGCCGCGGGGGTCGGCAAGGCCACGACCGACACCGTGGTGCAGACGGTGGTCACGATCATCTTCGTCGACCTGTTCTTCACCGCGTTCTTCTTCGCGGTGGGTTGGAACTGACGTCGGTTCGGCCGGCGCGACGGGAACCGATGTCGTCGACATCCCGGCCGCGGCATCGAAGACTCGGAGACGGACGACTCAGGCGCCGACCGCGAGTCGCGACGAGATCCTCTCGGGGAGGCCGGCGGCTTCCACCGCCCGCTGCGCCGAGGCGATGTCGTACTCGATGCGTCGAATGGTGAAGGTCCTCCGCTCGAGGTCCAGCACGCCGTAGCTTGCACGACAGTCGGCGTCGCGTGGTTGCCCCACCGAGCCCGGATTCAGGATGAACCGATGCCCCGATTCGAGCGGGATCGCCTCGTCCTCGTGCAACAGTTCTGCGACGATCTCCTCGAACTTCGGCGCCGCATCGGGGGTTCCTACCGAGGTCCGGAACACCAGCGGCACGTGGGTGTGGCCCACGAGGCAGATCTCTCGGGCGACGCCCTGGAAGGCGACCGCCGCACCGCACCGGTCGCGAAGGTAGGTGTTGGCGGCGGGCATCGGCGAGTCGTGGATCGCCTGCAGGCAACCCAGATCGGCGCCGCCGGGGACATGTCGCAGCCAGTCGAGGTGGTGACGGGAAAGGCGATCTCGCGTCCATCGGATGGCGGCGCGGGCGACGGCGTTCATCTCGGCGAACGCATCGGGATCGAACAGCGCGTCCTCGTGGTTGCCTCGAACATGCGCGACGAGACGTTGGCCGAGCGCTGCGATCATCGAGACGCAGTCCGACGGCGAGGCGCCGTATCCGACGGTGTCCCCGAGGCAGGCGACGTCGTGGAGGCCTTGACGGTCGATGTCCTCGAGCACCGCCGTCAGCGCTTCCGCATTGCCATGGACATCCGAGATGATCGCGAGCCTGGTCTGCATCGGCGATGCTCCGACGACGATCCTCGTTCCCGACGGACCATACCGTTGATCGGCCACCAGGCTGCTTCGGTGATCGGAAGTTCCAGTGAAGACTCCGCAAGATCGGTGGTTTCGCCCCCCGGGGCCGATGCGGACAGCGTGGGCGCATTCGCCAAGCGGCCTCGATGACGCGATGCTGTGCCGCCGGCGGGACGTCGAGAGTGCGATCGGACCGACCGGGAAATCAAGTGTGATCAACCACTTGGGAGCCGATTCGCCATGTCCGCATTGACCGCCGTCGCCGTCGCCAGTCACCTTCGCGCCGTCAACGAGATCGCCAAGAGCCTCTCGAGCCTCGAACGCAGGCTCGAGCCTCTCGAGAACCTCGAACGCCTCGACGATGTCGTTCGTCGCCTCGAAGCGATCGAGCGGGCGATCGAGCGGCACACCGACAAGGTCTCCCGCTGACGTCGAATCGGCGTCGATGCCGTTTGGCATGCGTTCTCCTGGCGGCCCCGTGGCTCCGGTAGGGTCGATTCGGGCCGACCGGAGGATCGCGACATGCATGCGAGATGGCGACGGGGGCGGGAGATCGCGCGGGCGGTCTCGGTCGGTGGAGTGCTCGCCGGAGCCGTGGGCGAAGGATTCGCGTCCTCCCGGCCGGTCGAGGTCGAAGCGGCCTCCGACGGCCTCGCGCGGGGATCGGCGGTGCTCACCGCGCCGGATGCCTCCTCGACCTTCGGGGTGGCGGTGGCGGCCTGGGGCGATTGGATCGCCGTCGGCGACGACCGGGCGGCGGACGGCCTGGTGGAGAGCGGACGGGTTCATCTCCACCGTCGCTCCGCTCGCGGCGCGTGGCCGCGGATCGAGACGATCTCGGGAGCCGACGCCACGCCGTTCGATCGCTTCGGGGCGACGGTGTCGATCTCCGAGGATCACCTGCTCGTCGGCGCGCCGGGACCCGACGGCGTCGGCGGGGGCCGCGCGGAGGTGTTCGCCCTGCAACAGGGACGCTGGGTGCCCGAGGCGGTGCTTGAGGCC
>Ga0075475_10001178_pt1 | contig 12821 bp, 23 predicted proteins | sample DEB08_DNA_10_FD_76342 | JGI IMG/M metagenome (GOLD analysis project Ga0075475, IMG submission 76342) | Aqueous microbial communities from the Delaware River and Bay under freshwater to marine salinity gradient to study organic matter... | ecosystem: Environmental > Aquatic > Marine > Coastal ... | reverse complement strand
AATTAACAGATTTATCAACAGAATTGAAAAATGCAATATTACCACCATGGAGAGATGATTGGGTTGAAATTTTAAACTATGTCGATGTTTTTAAAATGCATGGCAGAGAAAATATTCAAGTTTTATATCGAACCATGGAATTAGTTGGAAGATATGCATCGGATCAAAAAATATTATATGATGACTTTGAAACATATTTGATAGAAAATAATCTAGAAGAAAATCCTATAAATTTATGGCGACAAAAAATTAAGAATTGTAAATTTGATTGCTGGGATTGTAATTATTGTGATAAAGTATATGAAAAAAAATCAAAAATAAAAACACATCAGAAAGTTATAAAAACATTAGATGCTATTAATGTTTCCGCACATAATAATATTTCATATGAGAGATTGGGATTAACATCATCACGTGTTCAAAATTTGATGCATGAATTGTCAAAATTTTCTAACAACTTTTTAGAAATAGGATCAGGTTTTGGTTCTGTCACACAAACTATTCATGAAAATGTAGTCAATTTACACTGTGTAGATAATTGGTCTGACAGTGATATTCAATCACAAGAAATGCGATTTGAATTATCAAAAAATAATATTGATGAATTTAAGAAAAATGTTAAAAGAGATGTAATTATGCATGAATGTGATATATTATCAGTAGATAAAACTAATATAAAAGACATTGATCTGTTTTTTTATGATGGTCCAAAAGAAGAAGATTATGTCTTTTTGGTCATAGATTATTATAAAGAATGTTTTGATGATGTTTGTGTGATGGTTTTTGATGATGCAAATTGGTCAGGTATTGTTGAAGGTACATTAAATGGAATATTGAAAAATAATTTTAAAATTTTATACGATAAAAAAATATTAAATCCAGTCGAAGATTTGACGAAATGGTGGAATGGATTGTACATAATTATTATTGAAAAAAATGAAACAATTTAAATTATTATCAGCAGATTTATTCATAGAAAATATTGGTACAACTGAAGATATTAAAAAATTATTAGATTTTGCATATCACCAGAAAAAAATCATAAAAAATAATATGTCATTTAGTAATTATGGTTGTTGGAGATCTGAATTTAAATATGAAAATATTGATTGGTTAATACAGGAAATACTAAAATTAACTTGGAAAGCAATAAATTATTATTCTGATATCGATCCCGTATATAAAAATAAAGTTTCTTTTTATGGTACACCCAGAATAAATTATTGGACTAATATTAATGAACCTAAATCAAAAAATGCATTGCATAACCATGATTTACATCATTATGTTGCTGTTTATTATTTACAATCCCAAGGCACCGGTCAAATTGTATTTCATAATCCTGCCAATTTATTAGAAAATTGTCATTCACATTCTCCATTTGTTTCTCAAATGGGGTATGAACCTACCGAAGGAGATTTATTGTTATGGCCTGGTTGGATGCCTCATAGTATAGACGATAATAACAGTCAAAAAGATAGAGTTAATATTGCTTTTAATATACGATTTGATACACCTAGAATGATTGAGAATAGATATGATTGAGTTTTTTTCATCTGTTGATGGTTTGACAGAAAGTTTTCCTATAATTAAACATTCCAAAGAATTGCCGAAGTGGATAAATTTAGCTAGAGAAGACTTTAAGCAACAACAGGAGAGTGAGTTGACAAAATCGCAGCATATTTTTAAATGTCCGGGAATATTTCATGTTTTTAGTTTAGGATTTCTAGTAACATCTTGGCATGACTTTGAAATAACTTGTACCGACAGAGGTTTAAATTGGACTATTCCTGACAAAATGATGAATGTACTGTTGGAAAGAGATGTCATTCAACTACAAAGTGGTGACGGTATTGCTAAATATATACCAAAAAGACCATGGAGTATACCTCATATAATCAAGTTAAACACTCCATGGCATGTTATTGCGCCTAAAAACGTAAAGTTTTTAATGCTACCTTTACCTTATGCTGAAGAAATGGATTTTGAATGTTGTCCAGGTATATTAGATCCAGGCTATAGTTCTGAAATTAACATACAATTATATTGGAATAAAATTAGAGGAAATAGAGTAGTAAAAGCCGGGACCCCTTTAGCGTATTTAATTCCTTTAACCGAAAAAAATTACAATTTTGTGGTGCGTGATAAAAATGAAAAAGATGAAAAATGGTTGAAAAAAAGAAAATATTTAAACTTTTTTTCGTTTGTTTTTGGTAGAAATAAAGTAAAAGATTCTTATCTAAAACATTATGGAGATAAAGAATATAGGATAAGGAATATTTTATGAATTTTGAAATTTTAATGACCGAACAATGGTATGTATTGTATCTTGCAATAGTTATGATTGTTTCAGGATATGTGAAAGATTTAGGCTTACTGATTCCTTTATATAAGTGGATTAGTGAAAATGTTAAATCTAATAGAATGGTTATTTTTTTATTGAGTTTTATTACTGGAGTTTTACCTATTCCTGGAAGAGTTGTGATTAGCGCAGGAGTGTTGAACACAATAGCACCAGAAGATAAAGAAAAAAGAAAAATATACGGAATAATTGATTATCTATCTACCCATCATTATTATTTGTGGTCTCCTCTTGAAAAATCAGTTATAATACCTATTGCAACATTGGGCTTGACATATTGGGGATTTATCAACTATATGCTTCCGATTTTAATTATTGCATTTGTTGTGATATTTTATTTTGTATTTGTCATATTAAAAGAGGACGATGTACAAATAGATTTAAAACCAATAGAGATAAATAGAAGTATAAATAAAAATCCATTAAAATATTTAAACTTTTATTCTTTATTTTTTTTATTTTTTGTTATAGCATGGGCAAATTATATAAAAATATATACTAATGAATTTTATTATTATGTTGAATATTTTTCGAATAGTTTTGGATTAGTGTCGGTTATTGCATTTATGACATCACTATTGCTAGGTTCAAGTAGTAGATTTGCTGCAATAACTAGTATATGTACCGGAATATTTGGAATACAATATTTACCTTGGTTTTTTGCTATAGATTATGCTGGTTATATGCTTTCTCCTACTCATAAATGTTTTTATATAGGTAAAAGTTATTTTGATACTGATTTAAAAGATTACATAAAATCAATTTTAATTTTAACAATTTCAATAATTTTAGTTTCAATGTCAATGACATTCTTATAAAAAATGCCAACATCAGAACTTACTTTTGAATCATCAAATTATGATTGGAATATTAGAGCTATCGATGAAACCGTTGGCAGTGAAACGGATTCTGGTCAATTAGCGATATTCAATGGGTCAGATAAAATATGGGGCTTGACACAGCACGGTTATGTTCTGAAAAAAAATAATCCAGCATTTAATGTTTACGGTAATTCTGGAGATCGAAATCAATTCATACAATTTACAACAGCAAGATTTGATAACACTAATTCCTTTGATTTGTCAACTGGAAAATTTAATGTTCCAATTCAAGGATTGTATCATTTTTCTTTTGAAATTAATTTTGCCTTAACTCCGTCAACATTTAATAGACCATTATTTAATATTAATGGAACTACTTCCGCAGAATTTGGAGATTCATTTGTGCAAGAGAATTCTAATGCAAGATCTTCAGGTTTGGCTATGACTTTTAAGTTGGAAGTTGGTGATACAGTAGGAATTTATATTCTAGGCGGAAATAGGGTAAATTCAACTGATCGTGGAGCATTTTCTGGATTTTTTATAGGATAGTTTATGGCAACTGAATCTCTAAGATTTAAATCAACCAATCAAACATGGACCTTAAAAGCAGAGAATGCAGCATATACTGGATATCCTAATAGTGGACAATTTTCTATTTATAATGGTGCTACTAAGTTATGGGGTATAACGGAAAGTGGATTCGTTGAAAAACCTGGTATTCCTAGATTTTTAGCAAAATTTCTAGGTTTTAATACTGATACTACCTCTGTTAGTCCGACATATAATAGTGTTTTTTATAATGTTGGTGGCCATTTTAATTCGTCTAACGGGTTATTTACATGTCCCTATCCAGGTAGTTATCTATTTATGGCAAGTTTTTTAAGAAATTCTAATAGTGTAGTGTTTAGAGGTAATTATTATCTCAATGGTTCTAGATATGGTTTAGGTGAATACAGAACTACTGAAGGATTTGCTAGTTATAATGAATCATCAAGTTTAGTTGGAATAATTGAAGCAGATGTTGGAGATTATGTAGAATGGCGAATAAGTTCTGATTCCGCCAATAGTATTTATTCATCAGGTAGCGATTATTACAATTATTTTAATGGTATATATTTAGGATAAAAATATGGCATACAATGAACACGTAATAGATCATTTCAATAATCCCAGAAATGTGGGATCACTAAATAAAGATGCTGACGATGTTGGAACAGGATTAGTTGGCGCACCCGAATGTGGGGATGTTATGAAACTTCAAATTAGAGTTGAAGATAACAGAATTGTTGATGCAAAGTTCAAGACATTTGGCTGTGGATCTGCTATTGCATCTTCCTCATTGGCGACTGAGTGGGTTAAAAACAAAACCATAGATGAAGCTATGGCAATTCAAAATACTGAGATAGTAGAAGAATTATCGTTACCTCCAGTCAAAATTCATTGTTCTGTTTTGGCAGAGGATGCCATAAAAGCAGCGATTAAAAATTATAAAGAAAAGCAACTGAAAGGTGGTTAAAGAATATGTTGGTATATTTGATGACAATGATTAAAAGTTTTTTCGGTAATGATTCGGAAACACAATCCGAAAAACAACCTGAGAAACAACCCGAAACAGTAAAAAATAAATATTCTAAAGAAGTTTTGTCTTCTTTGACAAAACCCGAATTATTAAAAATGGCGGAAAACGAATTCAATTCAAAACTTTCTTCTAGACTGAAAAAAGGTGATATTGTTGAAGAGATTTTGAAAATCCAAAAATGATTTATGTTGTAAAAATTGGATACAAAACTGTTTATAAGACTAATAAATGGGAAGATGCTCTAAAAGCAGTTAAAGAAGTATTCAAAAGAGGCCATGATGATGTATATTTGTTAGGAGGGAAAATTGGATATTGGAGGTAAAAATTTTACAATATCTACTACAGAAAAAGCAAGAAATATATTTTCTCAGGCAGATGAAAAATTTATACGAGTTGGAGCAAATCCGGGAGGATGTTCAGGATGGAGATGGACGCTTGAGTCGACCAATGACCTCAAACTCACTGATGTTACTTTTGAAAACGGAAAAATAATTATTGATAAAGATCTATTGACAAATGTGATTGGATCTATTACAATAGATTATAAAGATGATAACTTGATTGAGCAGGGTTTTGTATTTATTACAAATTCTGGTCAATGCGGATGTGGGGAATCATTTCAACCTATAAATTCCTCTTATAGAGGTTAAAAATTCTGACAAGATATTAGGTTTTGCGGCAACAAAACTTTTACATATATTATAGCAATTAAGCTTATTGTGTAAGGGATATCAAGCTGACATTGCCGAGTCAGGAGTCCAGTATGCGACTTTCAGAATACAGAATTTGCTTGTTGACTTGTGAAGATATTTTCTAACACGCAGGTTCGATTCCTGCCACCTCCACTGAAAGCATTAAGGTGCTTTGAGTGGGGGTGTAAAGGTATTCGATTAGTTAAAAAAATAACAATGAGAGCAAATCGGGTAGTGACCAACACTAAATAAAGTAGACGCAGATAACTCTGACTACTCTCCAACTCAAGTAGCAATAGCCGCTTGATGTTGATGGGTTTGGGAGTACCTTGAAACAGAAACTCCCATTTTTTAAAAAAAAAATTTAGAGAGCATATGTTTGAAACCAAAGATATTATTTTCATTCATCTTCCGAAAACAGGCGGAACATTTGTACATAAATTTATTGAAGATCAATGCGCAAAAAATCCGGATTTCATAAAAACTTATTTTAAAAATCCTGGACATGGATATAAACATGCTACAATTAATCTTGAAGAAAAAAAAATTCGCAAAAAACATGTTTTAGGTACTGTTAGAAATCCTTTTGATCATTATGTTTCATGGTATTCCTGGTCTTTTCGGTCTGGAAATATTATGGCAGTTAAAAAGGATAAACTATTCGAAGAATGGAGAGAATTTAGAAATAAATTCAAAAACCCGAAAGATACTGAAGGATTTAGATATTGGCTGAAAATGATATTGTCAAAATATTTTATCAATTCACCTATACCGAGCAACCAAAATTCAAAAAATAATTCTAGAAGTTATCTGGAAGATGATATTGGACATTCAACATGGCTTTTTTTAAAAATGTATTATCAGTCGGATTTATCATATTTAAAAAACCCAGAATTAAATCTAATAGTAGATTCTTATATAAGAACTGAACATTTGTATGAAGATTTGATAAAACATTTTAGATTTTTAAAAGAAGATTTTGATAATTTTAAAATAAAAAAAATTAATTCTTCAAATAGATTAGATAACTATAGGGATTATTATGATGATGAATTGATTGAATTGGTCTATCATAAAGATAAATATCTTTTTGATAAATTTAATTATGCTTTTTAATTTCACACACTACTAACACACAACACACATAGGAGACAAATGTATGGACTTTTTATCATATTGTAAACATTCAGAGTTAAAAACATATTTTAAAAATGAATATCGTGATGATTGGCAATACGCATATTCTAATTATATAAATGAAGTAACTGATTCAAGAAAAAATATCTTCAAAACACTTATTTCATCATTTTTAAACGTGAGCAGGAGTAATTGATATGAATAGTGTTAATAAAAATCCATTTGAAATTCGATTAGAGACATTAAAAATGGCCAAGGAAATGTTAGATCGCCAATATGATGTAGCAGTTGATGCAACCATGCAATCTATGGAATTATGGAAAACTGCAGGTAAGAATCAACAGCAATTTTTATCAGAATATGTTCCAAAAATGTATCAACCGGAGGAAGTTGTAAAAACTGCTAATGAATTTTATTCTTTTATAACTGAAAAAAAATAAAATTTAATGATTTTTATCGCTGCACCGTTCGGCAACTATTTAAAAATTAAAAATTTTAAATCTGTTTCAGGATCTTTTACTTTACATCCTAGAACAGGTAGGTTGATTCAAATTATAAAAACTCTTAGATATAAAAATGGTTGTTGGTATAATGCTATAGGACTTAGAAATCCAGGCATAGCTGCTGGACTTGTTAAACATGATACTTCTGACATAATGAGTCTAGCAGCAATACAACCTGATGATTGGAAAAAATTATCAGAGATTGTTCCCGAAAATCAAAGTTTAGAATTAAATTTATCATGTCCAAACATTGAAAAATTTAATTCCTACTTTTCTGGAATAGAAAATTTCATTAATGATAAGAGAGAATTTTTAATAGCCAAAGTTTCGCCTCAAATTAATCAAATCCAATTAAAATATTTAATAGAGTTGGGTTTTAAAATTATTCATGCATCTAACACTTTGCCTACAGAATTTGGAGGACAGAGTGGTAATATATTAATACCCTATACGATTCGAATTATACATGATATTCGAAAAAACTTTTCTTCGGATATTCAAATAATTGCAGGTGGTGGTATACAGAGTAAAAAAGATGTTGATAAATACTTAGGTGAAGGTGCCGATCATGTATCGATTGGAACTTTATGTTTTCACCCTATCAAACTATTTAATTTTTTACGAGAAATTACATAATAACACACACATCACAGGAGAAGAGATGAGAAATTCAAGTTGGGATCAATTTCATTATTGGACAACGTATGGTAAAAATCCATTGGCCAAATATTATGCGACAGAATATAAATTTTTAGGTGATGCTGAAGCGGCATTATTAGTTGGTATGAATATTCCTAAAACTTTTTATGAACGTATGATTGATGTTATTGATTCAATTGTAGAGTTTTTTACAAAAGATCGTGACAAAATTGCATATGAGAAATATCTATCTGAATCTGTTGATCATGTAGATCTGGAGTATAGAATGAGAAAATGGGAAAGAGGATATAAGCAAAATACTCCCTATATTTAATATAATGTTAAGGAAAAACTATGAATAAAAATAAAAGATATAACAATAGTAAACAAAAAAGAACTAGCATTGGAAAACATATTAGAAAAACTAAACCCAGAAACAAAAATAAAAGAAGAAATTGGAAAAATTATAGAGGTCAAGGTAAATAAGATATAAAAAATTCAATAGAAATAAATAGGTTAAGATATTTTTTTAAATTTTTTTTTGAAAGGAGTCAAATATTAATTTAAATTTTTCAACCTTAACCTTTTCTATTGGAATTTATGGCTAAAAGAAAAAGACAAAATTATATTTACACTGAGCAAGAAAATCATGATTTTCCCCTAAAACTTCACAAATCTTCAAATCTCGATAACATCACTAGATTGGATAATTTTAATCTTAAAAAAATAGAACCAAAAACTATAAATCAAAAAATAGTTTTTGATTCATATGAAAAAGGTAAAAATTTATTACTTCACGGTTCTGCAGGAACAGGTAAGACATTTATTTCTATCTACCTATCTCTTGAGCAAATAATTGATAAAAAAGATTTCAAAAAAATTGCCATAATCAGAAGTGTTGTGCCGACTAGAGATGTTGGTTTTTTACCTGGAGATTTAGATAAAAAGATTGAAGTTTATGAATTACCTTATAAGCAAATAATAAACGATTTATTTCATCGTGGAGATGCTTATGAGATAATGAAAAAAAAGAAGAAATTAGATTTTTTATCAACATCTTTTATTAGAGGAGTTACTTTTGAAGATGCCATACTAATAGTCGATGAAATACAAAATATGAATTTTGGTGAATTGGACACAATAATGACTAGAATGGGAGAAAACTGTAGAATCATCTTTTGCGGTGATTTTAGACAATCCGATCTAAAAAAATCGGAGGAAAGACAAGGTATTCATAATTTTATGGAGATTCTGAGTGGTATGAAAAGATTTCAATATGTTCAATTTGAGCAAAATGATATTGTTCGTTCTCCCATTGTAAAAGATTATATAATAAATAAGGAAAATTTAAATATTTTTTAATAATAAATAATGGTGGGGATATACCCCACCTATTTGGAGAAAACAATGAAAACAGGTATTAAAGAAACAAAAGAATTATTAAGATTTGTTTTTAGCCTAGCAAATGCGGTAAAAGAGAGCTTGAGTGATGGTGATCTATCATTATGGGACGCAAAAAAATTCATAGAACCATTAACTTTGCTGGTTGATGCATTAGATAATATTGATCAAATTTTACCAGAATTACAAGATTTGGATGAAGATGAAATATCAGAATTGGTTACTTTTATGATGACAGAATTAGGAGTAAAAATTAAAATACCTGAAATACCTAATCCTCCTGCAGAGTTGGAAGTAGCAAGAGAACATATAACTCAAGCTTTGGATACTGGTAAATCAATTTTACAATTAGTTAATTTAGTAAAAGGATAAGAAATGTGCAATAATCCAGAATGTAAAAATCCAGATTGTAAATGTGAAAATTGTCAATGTACAGAAACAAATCCTTGTAGTTGCTGTGCATAAATGAAAAAAATTTTATTGTTAATTTTAATATTATTTTTACACAATTTTGCGTTTTCTGTTGATATAGAAACTACAAATATAAAAGAATTGAATAATATATTCAACAATAAAAATTGTGATTTAATTTTAATCGATTATTTTGTCACTTGTTATGATTATGATCGAAAAAGTCCTTCAGCAGTATATACAAAGATAGAAGGAAAAAAGGTGTCAAAAGATGGTATAAAGAAAAGACCAAGTTTTTATACTGATAAAAGAATACCTAAAGGTTTTGAGTCATCAACAAGTGACTATAGAAATTCAGGATATGATAGAGGTCATTTTGGTGCATCAGATGCATCATTTGATTGGGACGAAAATGCGCTGAATAGCACATATAAAATGTCCAATATTGTACCACAAACACCGAAGACAAATAGATACAAATATATTTCTCTTGAAAAATATGAGAGAGAAATGGCAGAAAAATTTGGTAGTTTGGAAACAATTAGTTTAGCGTTCTGGGATAATGATCCTGAAACAATAGGAAAAAATAATATACAAGTTCCTAGTTCATTTGCGAAGATATTCGTATCAAATACTGGGTATAGGGAATGTTTTTTTATCTGGAATGATGAGGAATATGATAATATAAATGGTAAAGATCCGAAATTTTATGAAAAAAATTGTGATGAAGTGTTTAAGATGTTTAACAAAAGTGTTGGTAAAAAAATAATTTTCAGCAATACGGATAAAATAGAATTAATAAAATTATTAAAAATATTTAAGAAAACCGAGTTAAATGACGAACAATTAAAATCTATTAAAACGATTTTAAATGCATTACAATAGAGAGAATTTATGGGAGTAGTAAATAGATTTTTTGTAGAAAAATTGGGAGGTACAGAACCATCGGAATTCATAGGCAATAGTGGAGAAGTTTTTTATGATCCTGAGAGTGGAGGATTTAAAAAATCTGATGGTTCTACACCAGGAGGTACTGTAATTGGTGGTGGACCGGCAGCAACTGGTTTTATTACCATGGATGGTGTTAATTCTACTTGGACAGGAACAGAAAATTATACAGTATCATTTTCTCAGGATGGTAGTGATAACCTTTATGATTTAACATTCCCAATACCATATGCATCAACAAATAATTATATAGTTCAAGCTACATGGGATGGACTTAATTATATTTCGGGTTATGCGATTGACTTAGGTGTCAATAGGTATACAACTCATGTTAGATTTATACCTAGAAATAGTGATGGTAATGGCATATCATTGGGTGACATCATGGTAACTATTCATAATTTATGAATAAGAGATATTATCCTATAGGATAAACTATAATGTTTTACAACAAAAAAAGATTAGGCGATGGTAAGATTAACACTCCAGAGGAGTTGATAGAAGTGGATAATGAAAGAGTATGGGATCATGATCCGATTGAGGCATTAAAATATGAAAGTCTAGAAAGAAGAAAAATTTTAAATTGGATTGCAAGAATGATACTATCTTTAGTCATTTTTGGAACTTTTATATTTTTCTTTTGGTTATTATTTTATGCAGAATTACCTCAAGGTTCTAGGGATTTGGTCAACATCATGATTGGAGCATTTGTTGCTACGGTGGCAAAGACTGGAGATTATTGGTTCAAATCAGATGATAATGAATCGAAAGAAAATGCGGAAATGTACAGAAGAAGAAAATTAAAAAAAGAGGAATCAGATTGATGGCTATCGAAAAAGAATATCTGACAACTTATGGATGGACTGCAAAAAATGCTTATTTTAAAATAGATAATTTTAAAAAAATAGAAGAATTTGATGATTTATATGAGATGACTTTTTTTATTTATATGAATAAAAAGAATAGAGAAGAAAATCCTGATGTTCCGTTAACTAGAAATAAATTAAGATTTACGGTAGATGAGAATCTATTTGATAATACTATTTCGGAAATAGATAACTTAAAAAAACAAGGCTATGAATTTTTAAAAAAAATGACTAGAAGTTTTCAAAAATATTCAGTAGATGTATAAGGATTTCTTATGTTTAAAATGTCCAGTTTAATAAGGAGATTTATAGGATCTGAAAAAGATTCGTCTCATCTTAGTATCAACCAGTGAAGAAAAAAATTCTTCACTGGTAATTGAAAAAAATTATACTATGGATGTTGTGACAACAGAATATGGAAAAATAATAATTTATAAAAAAAGACTTGACAAACATGAAAAAAATGATAAAATAATAAATGTCTGAGCAAAATAACTTGCTTTTTTTTAATTTTTTAAAATATAGAGTCGATATGGCAAAATGTGTTAGAGTAAATGTAGTCAATAAATCTGGAAATAATTTTAAAACCCTTCAGAAATTCAAAAACAGAGTGAATGATGAGGGTATTTTATCTGAACTGAAAAAGCGTGAGTTTTTTATCAAACCTTCTTTGAAAAAAAAATTAAAACGTGAAAATGCAGAAAGACAAAGAGTGAAAGACTTGCATCGTGAAATTAAAAACCTTGAGAAAAATTCTGACGAGATTTTCTTTTAATAAATAATGAAATGAAAACGTTAAGAGGCTTTTTATCGGAAGCAAAAAAAACATCTACCGTGACCTTTATGATAGGTCCTCCAGGAGTTGGTAAATCTACCTATGTTTCTAGGGAAGGCCTCAAAAACGTTTTATCAAGGGATGATATTGTAATGGATCATGGACATAAAATTGGACTAAAAAATTACAATCTCATTTTTTCGAAAGTTGATCAAAATTTAATTAATAAAGAGTTAAATAATAAATTCAAAAAATTAATCAATCGAGGAGAAAGTTTTGTCATAGATATGACCTTGATGAATAGAAAATCCAGGTCAAAATTTTTATCACAAATTCCAAAACATTACAAAAAAATTGCTATAGCTTTCGAAACTAACTTAGATACATTAAAAAAAAGAAATTTATTGAGAGCAGAACAAGGTAAAAACTTGCCCATTTCAATAATTAGTGACATGTTATCTAAATATGAGCCTCCCAGTGAAACTGAAGGTTTTGATGATATTGAAATAAAAAAAATAAATTGAATTATGTTATATGATGAAGCCCTAAAAATTGTCGAATCATCGACATCTTTTCAAGTCAAATATGATGTAGTGAATGGCTCAAAAGTTGCCATGTTTGGATATAGGTTAGCAGATTTCAATGATTTTTATGATAATAATGCATTTGAAATGAGAGGATTGACCT
>Ga0075475_10001169_pt1 | contig 12867 bp, 10 predicted proteins | sample DEB08_DNA_10_FD_76342 | JGI IMG/M metagenome (GOLD analysis project Ga0075475, IMG submission 76342) | Aqueous microbial communities from the Delaware River and Bay under freshwater to marine salinity gradient to study organic matter... | ecosystem: Environmental > Aquatic > Marine > Coastal ... | reverse complement strand
AGCGCTCGAGACTGTGGACCCGGTAACTGTCTTTCTTCAACATCTGGAGTTACGGCTTCGCCGAACTGTCGACCAGTTTGAGCACTATTGAGTATCCACTGTTCCCAAAACCCAGGGTCCCTTGGACCTTTTAGCTCCTTGGCAAATCGACGGAAAACGGTAGAGTTAGCCAACCTACGTGCGGCGTCAACTTGCTCCGCTGTACCGACCTTTTGCAGAAATTGCATGAAGGTGGACGAAGTGAGTAGGTTATCGGCAGCCTTCAACACGTCAGGCTTTGCCCGGTTGGTTAACGCCGATGTAATACCGGAGGCAAGGCCCACGCCAGGCATTCCCATGTTGGTTGTCGCTGCTTCAACAGGGATGCCGACCATGGAGCGCTTGGCTACTCGGAAGATATTGCCAATAAGGCTATCTGAACCATTAATTAGATCCTTAACAGCCAAGAGACGGCCTGTGGCAATTTGCTCGCGTTGTGCGCTCATAATTCCCTTTGAAACCTTGTACAAGTCGCCAAGCTGTTGTCGAGCTGCTTCGGGAAGATTCCCCATTACAAGGTTATAAGCTTCCTTGTTACGAAGAACGCCCTCATACCAATCCGAATAAGTCTTGAAATTTAACAAACCGTTTTGATTTGCTCGACCAAAAGCAACTGTAAGCCCGGAGGCCATGGCTTTGGGACGCATGCTCTTTGGCAACGCATCCAAAAGCTTTTTCATCTTTGAAACGTCGCCAGTCTGCAAAGCTTTAACGCCAGTGGTCAAAGGACCGACAAAACTCGAGTCAAGCTGCTTGCCAAAAAGCGACATCATGTCGTCTTCCAAACCTTTGCGAAGCTTCACGGCTTTTTGTGCTGCTTTTAATACGCCATCAACGCCATTGGCCGCGGCCACTGTTAGCTGATCCTCTTCAATAAGGCCATACAAAAGCTTTGCTAAGCCCGTGTCAGCATCCTTAAAAAGGCCCTGCTGTCGAGCTGCGTTGCCAACAAGCTTACGGGTATCGTCCAGAAGAGCATAGGTGGGGAAAATGTCCTCATCAAAAGTTTTGCCGTTAACGGTCACTTTTTGAGTGGTTGGGCGAAGCCGTTTTAGGATTGTTTTTTCCATGGGCGACAAGAACTTCTCCCCGCCCAGCTCAACAGCCCTTGCTTCCAAGAACGAAAGAACACGGTCAGGCATCGTTGTTACGCCGGCCGGCATCTGTTCACGGACCTTTCCATAAAACTTATTAGAAAGCGATTCGAGTTTTGTTGTGATCGCCTCGAGCCTGTTCTTTGCTGCTGAATTCAAAGCAGACAGATCAAAGCTTCCGCCGAGCTCATCCACCATGGTTGCAGCACGTTGACCAACCTCGTTCAAGCCTTGTATTTCAAGGGCTCGAGCTTGCGATCCTGGAACGGATTTAATGGCCTGTGCAAGCTCTCGATATGCTTGACTAGTCGTAAGATGATCAGGCTGCAAGTGTTGTGATATGCCCAAGCGATCTGCCGCAGCCAAAGTTGCTGCGTCAGGTGCAGCTTCTTCAGTCAATACTCTAATATTTCTTTCAGTACTTACTCCTCCAGCAGAAGCTTTTCTAGCTGCTGCAGCGAGCTCTTCCGCAGAAAGACCTTCTTTCATTGGCGGATTACCGCTCGCGGTAGTCGGCTTACCTAAGAGTTTATTCAGAAGGTCCTTTGCCTTTGGTGCAACTGCTTTAGCTGCCGCAGAAGCAACAGGAAGAACAGGTGCTGTACCCGCAGCAAGTGCAACTTCCGCAGGATCTATGTCGCCACCGGTAAGTCGCTGTGTGGCCTCAATACCAAGTTGCGTGGCCCCTGCAGCGCCGATCATGCCTGGGATGGTTGCTGCCCGGCCAGCCGGGGTAAACGCAGCCAATGCCCCTGCAGCTCGTCCAATATCGCCAAGGCTAAAACCCGGCGGGATAGCGTATTCCTTGTCATCAATCGACGACTTTAATATGAAGTTACCCTTTTCGTCCGTGCGTGCTTTAACGCCAGGGAAGTTTGCCTGAATAATTTGAACAGTTTCTTTAGGATTTGACAGTAACGTGCCAAGGCCTGTCTTTGCACTTGCCATGGAAAGCTGATTAAGTTCAGGCATTCCCGTCCACTCCGGTAGCGTTTCTGTCTCGAGTGTGGCGCGCTGCTCACCTGTAATAGCTTCACGGATATTGCCAAAAAAGCCTAGATCAGGGGCTACCTGCTCTTCTCGTGACTGGAGCGTATAAGCTCTTTCTATCTTATTAAAAAGCTCACTGCCTTTTTGATTCTGGTTTTTGTCAAGCCAGTCCTTATAGTCTGCAGCCGTGCGTGCCATTTATCTTCCTCCACTCAAGGCTGCCTCAACATCAGCGTCGTTTCTTGGATCAGGCCCCCTGAGTGCTGGAGGAAGTTCTATAGACTCAAGTGTGGGCATCTCAAAGGTCTTTTTCTTAAGTTTTCCGTATTTGAAGAAGGCATCAAGATCACCTGTATCCACTCGGTTGTTGTACTTGTTGAGGTTGTATACTTCTCGCTTCCTGCGGTAGTTAGCCATTTCGAGTAACGTCTCACGAGTCATGCTTCGCTTACCAGTCATGACTTCAAGCAAGAACGTACGTTCAGCAGGAGTATCCATACCACGAGCGCCAATGCCAAGTGCTGGCAGCATTGTAAATACCTCACTGCCAAGCATCGTATCAATGAGCTCACTGTTTGTGACTTTATTTGCCTCACCATACTTATTGAGAAGCTTGTCTTTGACTTTTGAAATAGCTGTTTCAACGGAACTCAAGAAGCCAACCTGGGAATCTGGGTCTTTGACAAGCTTAATAAGGTCATTAATCTTGGAAATATTTTGTGGGGCGTTTTCTGCAGATTGGTATAGCTTAGTGTCGCGCTCAGCAGCTAACTTACCAACATCTGTTCCATATGCAGCTTCTGCTTTATCTCCAAGACTGATACTTGTGATCTGAGGCGGTTTAAGAATAACATTTATCTTCCCAGGAACGCCGTTTACGATTTCCTGTTGATAAACAAACGGGAACTGTTGACCATTGACAACGGTAGAAGTTGGGAGCCCCTGGCTCATCGCCTCCTCTGTCGTCAAAATTTTGTTTCCTTTTTGTTTGGCATCTTGCTTCAGTATCTCAATCGCGGCGTCAAACTGTTCCTTACGAGCTGCTGTTTGTGTTGCAATATCACGCTCTTGAACTTTTTGAGCTGCCTGCAATGCTGCAAGTCTAATAGATTGGTCTTGTTTCGCCTGTTGTGAAATAAATTGACCAACCGTCTGTGGCAAGGTCCGTGTTGCTTGAGCAAATCTTGAAAGAGCACTACCACGCAAAGGTCTTCCCTGCTCATCAACGTTAGCTGCATAACCAAAGCCACGACCGGCAAGGTCTAAAAGCATTTGTGTACGAGCAAGCTCTTTTGAGTCATTCGCCCCGATGGCTTTTTCATAAATTTGCTGCTGTCTGGCTGTTTCTGCTTCAAGGTCAAATGGTTTTATCGTTTGAGGAGCAAGCCGAGAAGAAACAAGTGCCCTAGAAAGAGCAACCTGTTGAGGTGTTCCGGGTATACCTGAGGACGCATCTGCAGCTGGGGTCACGGCGCCCTCATCGGACCCTTTTTGAAAATGTTGAACAATCCCACCTTTTGCCATCTGCACAGGAGGTGCCATGTCGCCAATTCCACCAGCAGGCATCGGCTCAGAGGGCTGCATCATTGGAGAAGGCTGGTTTGGTACATTGGGCATCATCGGTGCGCCAACAGGCGAGATACCACCGGGTGGCATTGGAGCAGGTGGCATCATCGCAGCAATGCCTTGTTGTGCAAGCACGGGCTGGAGCATGGCAAGGACAGGCTCAGGGGTTTCGGCAGCGGCGGCGTAGCCGACCAGGTCAGCAAGCTCATCCCTGCGAGCGTCTAATGAACGCATGTCACCACGAAGATTGTTCATTAAGATTTCAGGCGAATCAGGTGTGCGTCCAAGGATCGCACCTGCTTCCATCTCGTCATCGTCTTCTTTGTAATCATCGTCGTCTTCGCCAAGCATCTCCAGGAAACCCTGCATGATGCCGACGTTATCAACGGGCATTTCTTCCAACTCAATTTCTTTGTCTTTTTTAGCCATATCTGCCTCTTAAAATATCCCGCCGAGTCCTTTTGCTGCCGCGGCCGTTGAAAGAACGCCAAGACCCACACCTGCAATTTGTTGGAAAGGACTTGCCTGAGGTACCGATGCTGATGTCGTTGCCATCTGTGTCGAAGGTGCGCCTTTGTAGATGTCGGACAAGAAGGCTGCCTGCTGATACGGCGCATAAAGTCGCTGCATCTCCGAGGCACGTTGTGCGTCCAAAGCTTGCTGTTGAAGCGCTTGTTGCGATTGACCAAGGCCGTACAAGAAGCTGATATCGCCCTGTTGCATTTGTTGGGCGGTTTGTCCGAGAGAAGCCTGTTGCACACCAAGCTGGCCGAGCTGGCTTCCAAGGCCACCATAGGTCTGACCGATCTGACCGAAGAGCTGACCAATCCCTAACTGGCGCTGTCGTGCTGCTTCGTCTGCGGTCATTGCCGCTTGTTGAGCCTGAGCATAATTTTGTGCATAACTCTGAGCAATCTGTTGCGCCATAAGGTCTTGGACATTTCGCTCCATCTCCGCACGTTGAACACCTTCACGAGTACCACCAAAAGCACCCGTACGAACAGCCTGGGCAGCTTGACCCTGACCAGCAATGTCAGCCTGCCTGCGAATATCACGAAGCGTTTGCTCAGTAACAGCCTGCTGATAAGGGTTCATGAAGGCCGCTGCAGCGCGAGGATCATAAGCACCTGCTGCACCAGCACCCGCGATTTGAGCTGTGCCAAGGGCCCCAATTCCCTGACCGGTTGCACCGTAACCACCCCCTAAGGAAACGTTGGCGGCCTCAATGTAAGGAAGGTAACTGCCAATGCCTTGTTGCATGCCGGCCTGAAGCGCAGCTTGCTGAGCAGGGGAAAATCCTGCGATCTGGTACGTGGGCAGTGTTTCACCAAACTCTGGGCGATAAGCAAGCCTAGCAGCCTCGCCAAGGAGTTGAAGCTTGATCTCCTCAAGGCGTGGATCTTCTCGGACTATTTGTGTAGAGGTTTCGACAGCCATGGTTTATGCCTTTGCAGTTTTGCCAACGGGACCGCCTTCAAGCATCTTCATGAGCCTGTACATCTTGGCAGCACCTTTACGACGGCTTCCGCCGCCCATGTTACGAACGGCCTGAGCCGTGAAAACAAATTCCCCATCAGAAAGCATGGCAGGAATGTCGTCAGACGTTCCCGTTCCTGGTCCAGAGATATGGCCGTTCTTGCGTGGGAAATCTTCCACGCCTTGTGGGCCTGAACCTTTGGCAGCGTTATATGTTCGAGGAGGAGTTGGAAGAAACGAACCATAAAACTCTGGTCGATCTTGGCGAAATTGAGCCAGCTCAGCATCTATACGGGCTTTGTACGCCTCCGGGCTTTCTCCAGGTTGCTGGCCAGGAGCCTCAAACGGCTTTCCAGTGGCTAAATAACCGAGTCCTGCAGTGTAAAGCGCTGGGGAAATTCTTCCAAGCGTGCTCTTCGCAGAGGCATCGTAAAAAATGTTTCCAAAGCTCTTAAGCGACGGATCGTCGTAGAAAGCCGTTGCACGTTCAAACATTGTTGGTCCAGTAGCTGCAGGAGACGTACCTGAAGACACTGCCGCAGGAAGTTTCCCTGATTGAACGGCCTCCATCCTTGCCACCGCATCTTGGATATATTGTGGCGCTTGCACCTGTCCTGCTGCCGCGGCAGGCTGCTGATATGCGCTAGAGACAAGTTCATCACCCGAGTAAGTAAACGGTTGAGCTGTTGGGGTCGGACTTGTAAGAGTAGCCGATCCACGAAGGGCTTCTGATGGATAGGCTGAAGATACAGGAGGAGCGCTTGGCGTGGGCACCCTACCATATTGAAGGTTGCCTTGAGCATCCACTGTGAACATCTCTCCGCCAGGCCCAGGTGCTGCTCCATATTGAAGTCCGCCGCCCTGGCCAACAGACAACACGTTCCCTTGGGGTGTGGTGGGTGGCGTTCCTGCCACCGGAGGAGCGCTTGGCGTGGTAAAGCCTTCTGTACCCGCAAGCGGGGCTTGACCAATGTTTGAAGTGCCAACAGGGGTTACTTCAACAGGTGAAATGGTTCCCGGAACAGTTGTTTGTTCCATGCCTGCCAAAGGGTTTTGTGGAGTTGCAACCTCAGCTTTTGGCCCCGTGCCGTACATCTGCTTTGCTGTGTCAACAGGTGCGCTAAAGTAGTTTGCTGCTGTCTGCCTGACTGTTCCTAAAAAGCCTTGTTGCTGATAAGCGGAGGCGATTTCAGGGCGAGCAGCGAAAGCTGCGCTCCCCCCTGTGATTCCAGTAATTCCACCGGCTAAGACAGCGCCTGTCAGGCCACTGCGAAGTGCGTTTTTCAAGCCGTCACCAGCAAGAATACTTGATCCAAACCCGCCAATTGCACCCGCAACAACTGCACCACCTACTTGACTTGTTGCAAAAGCAAAACCTGCATTCCCCAAAAAACCTGCGGCTGCAGGTCCAAGAAATGCGCCCAGCGCAATGGCCATAACAGCACGTCCAACCGTGCTCTTTGCAAACTTCTTAATTCCTTTGGCAACACCCTTAATGGCTTTTCCAATACCTTTAACAATCTTGCCCAAGAAGAACTCAGGCAGCCCGGTGTAGGGGTTGATCGATCCTGATCCGCCCATGCGCTTGAGCATCATCGCCTCTTGCGGCGTGATGTGAGCAAGCATTGTGTCGCCCTGTCGGCCCATCGAGGCCATGGCACGGGCAACAGGCTTGAGCTGTGGCAATCCAACAATCCCACCGTCGGCCATCTCGACAGGAGCGCCCTCCATCGGCATCCCCTGCTCCGTGGGCCGTGGTTCACGAGCGAGGTTTTCTGCTTCTTCCACCGCCATACGCAGGGCAGTGAAGAACTCCAGATCGAATGTCTCGGGGAGTAAGTCCTCAGGTACACCTTCAGAAAGCAGGCGCTGACGGACCTCGGGGTAGTTGTTTGGGTCGTTAAATACAGCTTCAACCACACGGCGCATGAGCGCGACGTCTTCAGGCGTCAAGCCTGCATCACGGATGGTTTGTAAGAATTCTTGGACCTCGGCAGGGTCCATTTCGGAGCCGGCTGCAAGCAACTCGCGGGTAAAGCGAGGGTAGCCCATGTCGCGAGCGGTTTGTTGCGCTGCGATCAAGGGAGCAAAAGAATCGAGTCCGTTCTGATTGTTTGAGCCGCCTACCTCTGTAGGCAGGTTCATGATGCCTGCACCGTCCATGGGTGTCCTTTCCAAATTAATATACAGGCCTCGTTGGGCGCGCGCCGGGAAAGGACGCGGATTTAGCCCAAATTATCGCCTTTTTCACTAGTTCCTGTCTACTTCGAGATACGATAAATAAAAGACCACGTCGTCTTCGGAGGCTTCTACCTTTAGCTCGTCTGTGGCCTCCAAAACCAAGGGGATTCCACTAAATACGTCCATTGTCCCGTTGATTGGCAAGAACATGTCTCGCAGAAGCTTGTACCCGGTTCCCCCCAAAGGGTAGACAGTCACAGTGAGGGTGGCATCCGTGGAATTGGCATTGGTCACCCGTAAGGAGTTAAGGATGGCCGAGTTGGCTGCAGGCACCGTGTACAAGGTATGCGGCGTGGCTGCTACCGTTGCGTGATATTGGCGAAAATATTTGTTTGCCATCAGTACATCTCCGCAGAAATAAACGCTGCCGTCAGGATGACGGAGGGGATAGCGGGTCGTGTCGGGGTAGTGTTAGCGGGGTAGTACTCCAAAAAAGCCCCCGTCAGGTCAGACCACCAGGCCATTTCAAGGTACTCCGTGGTGGGGTCGTTGACCGTAAAAATGCCGGTAATGGTGGGGACCACATGCGACCAGAGGGTGGCGCTTTTCCTAGCCAAAAGATCCGTTCTAGTGTTGCTCAATGGGTAGTTGACGCCGCTGTTTTTGGCCCAAATCTCGAATTCTCCAGTAGTGTTGTCTTGGTTGGAGATCTGAAACCGCATGGTGACCAAATACTGACCAGAAAAGTCAAACTGAATCTTCGAGGCCCGTGTTCCGGTGATCGTGATACTTCCTACTTCTTGCGATGTATCTACTGTGTATACACCGACCCCGCCCGTTGTGCCACTCACCTGGGCCGTGATCTGCGTTCCAGCAGTCACGCCTGTACCGGCAATCTTCATGCCCGTTAAGATTGTTCCAGACGTCACGGCTGACACGGTCAAAACCGTCCCGGCCCCAGGGGGTGTGCCGTTGTCAATCGTTCCGGTAAACACCGCCGTATGGTCTTGGACCTTGATTCCGTATTCAAGAATAGGCGTGTCAAAGGTCACAATGTTTTCAGAAGTTGCGCCGATGTTGAGCTGGTCTTGATCCGACATCAGCATGGCGTAAGGCAACATTATCCCCGTGCTTGGCTGAAAACCCCTCACAAAACCAGCAAAACCACCCCCGGCCGCACCTCCACCGCCCCCGAACCACGCCGCCGTCGCCGACTGGTTTTGATCAGGAATGGACGTATATGTGCTGTTGAGCTGCAAAATAACCTGTTCAAGCGAACGAATGAGCTGATTAACCTGCTGCGGATCATAAGTTCCAGAAACCGCATTAGGCAGTCGAACATTGGTAATCTTGCTCATCGCAACCCGTCAGGCTGGACATCCACCCGCAACGTGCCATAACGCCACTTTGTATCCACCTCGTCACTCTCAATCTTCAAGCTGATCTGACGGCCCCTGGCCCTCGTATCCACCTTCTGCGTGGTCGGTGTAATGACATACGGATCCAGAGAGCTTGGGCTTGCCGTAGCCTGTGGGTAAGCACGTAGGAGCAGGCGAACGGTCAAATTACCCTCCTGCTCTTTGAAATCAGGAATAAACCGCTTCATTAACAGCATGTTATCGCCCTCGGCGATATCAAAATAACCCGATTGGATGTAAGCCGTGATCGCCTGATCTTCAGCATTCATGCCGTCTTCTTGGTTGTACACCGTACAACGGCCAGCCGTAAGACCCTGGATCGTCGAAATCGTTGCCTCTGTGCTGTTTGGCAGATATTGCACTGCAAGCGGCTTGGAGAACGTTCCCACATCCGCCCACGAGGTTCGAGCTAAACTGCCCACGGACCAGACGTTTTCAAGGTAGTTGTAGCTCACAAAACGATCCACATAATCGCTTGTGAACGAGCAATACCACCAGGTTACCTCATTAAACTGGGAATTAACGCCAACATGACACTTGGATCCCTGGACGAGGTTGATGTCCTTAAAGACGTAATCCTGGACCGTACAGGGAAGCTTTTTGACTGTGCCGTCAAAGAGATAAAAGGCGTTTGTGCCCATCCAAAAAGCCAGTCCGTTGACGTCTGCCGCCGCATGGGGGCTGATACATCCGCAGTTCACACCGAGCTGCTGGAAGCCAAACGTGTACGGAGGGCCAACATACTGCATACCGTGGATTGACGTGTCCGTGAAGATCAAAATCTGACCCCGTGACCGGATGGCCGAGACAATCTTGCTTCCGTCCGTCAGGCGCTGACCGCCGGCTGTGTTCGTGGCCGTTTCGGTGAAGGTGTTAAGGTCTTCTTGGTTCGAGAATCGAACAAACATTGGATCCTGAGTCGCAGGATTACCCACCGTTGTTTCTGTTCCCAGGCAAACCAAGTGCCTGTCAGGGGTTGAAACCAGTGCAAAACCACTCTTTGTTGGCGCACCAGCAATGGCCTGAGCCCGTTGATTGACGCCTGCGCTCGTGTCCCAAAGATAAATAGCGCCCCCGACTAGCTGACAGACAAGGTCCTCACCGAAGTTGTCAAACTGCCAAACCCTTGAGGTCAGCACGTTTGCAGCAGAACCTGGACGCGCAGTGCCCCAGGTGGACAAGCCCCACGTTCCAACACCCCAGCCATAGTCAAAGTAGCTTATGTCTGTACCTACAGTGATCTGGTAAGCGGCGACCGTAGAACCACCACCATTGCCAACATCAGATGCATTCGCCGTTACGGGGACCGTAATACGGTAAGTCGTTGCGCTTAATATTTCTTGAATTTCATACTCTTGGTTGAGCACGTCGGACGTCACCAAACCGCCCAAAGAAGCCGCGTCTGTGAAGGTCACAAAGTCGCCCAGCGATGCTCCGTGGTCCGAGGCCTGTGTCACAACAACATCGGAAGACCCGTCCGTGGCCGCAAACGTAATGTCGCCTGGATCGGTCGTTTCTCGTATCGGGGTAATGTCGTACCAGCCACCACCGTAAGCCACATAAAGCTTGCGTGTGGTGCCAAGCACTACGTAAGGGGCGGAATTTAAGTCATTCCAGGCATAGATACGGCTTGCAAGGCCAACAAGGTAGGTTTTTGTGTCACCGAACTGGGTCCACCCGCCGATCTTTTCAGGCAGCCCGTAACGGAATCGAACGTAGTCGCTATCGATCCAGCCGCCTTCAGCGCCGTATTCGGTGTTTTGCTTGTCGATTCCGGGCCTAAAGGCCAGTCGGGCGTATGCCATTTATGCTACGAGTCCTGGTAAGTAGACGGTTTTCCCGCCTTTTTTGGTTGCCGTTAACACCTGATTCTTAAGGTCGTTCGGATCATAACTGACATGAACCCAGCCACTGTCCGGCACCCCAGGGGTATAAAACTCCAGGATGAGCTGCCTAAATTGTAAATTATCCTTGATCCACTGGGCAACCTCAGCATTAGCTACCCCAGGAATCTCGATGTCGGCGGCAAACCCCTTGCAATGGTCTGATGTTGGAGATCCACCCACCTTTGAATTAACCAGAGGATGCCTAAATCCCGAGTTCACCTTGACCCCCATACCGTAGTAGTCACGGACTTTTTGGAGAACTTCTTCGCAAAGCACCCGCATGTTGTTAATTTCAGAACTTTTTGGGGTGTTGTCCATACCAAAGCGCAAAGCCGTCTCGGATTTGGTCATTTCATGCAGAGTAAAATTCTGAGTGAGGTTCACTTTGTCACCCCTTTGTATTTCTCGAAAGTACGTAACCCACCAAGACCGAGCAGGCCACCAAGAACCGTCATCAACGAAGCCATATCAAACTCAGGCAGCGATGGGATGGGGTGCCCGGCGTAGGTCATAACAAAAATAAGCAACGGTTGGATAACAAAATGGTAGGCGAAAGCAACACCACACACCCAGCCAATAAAGGGGCGCCAGCCGCCCTTGAAAATAGAATTGCTTGCAGCTTCAACCTTATTGACTTCGATCTGCGCCATCGCATTTTCATGCGCTTGTTTCTGTGCCAAAGTCGCAATTTCATGCGCCAATTTCTGCTTCTCATTGGCATCAGGGATAAATTTATCAAGTAAGGCTGTAACTGGATTTATAAGTTCTAGCAACATTACTTTGCCCCCATGCTAATAAGTTCAACCGCCATCCACAGAATCGAGATCACCCCAGCCGAGCCAGCAAGAATCAACCCGCCTGTAAAGCAAGCCTCAAAGAAGGCCCGTCGGCGTATAAGCTGGTCTTGAATGGCCTTGATCCGCTGCTCACGAATCCTGCGTCGGATGCTATAAAACTCCCGCAATCCGTCCATACCCAAGTGGCACAGACCGCCGTACAAAAACTCGTGCCGGATCTCAGCTTCCATCTCCCGCATCTTGACCTTGGCAGCGTAGGCATCGAAGGCTTGCTTGGTGTCGTTACTGAAGTCGAGCTTCTTAAATAACGGCGGTTTCTTAGGCTTGTCCGATACCTGCTCTAGTACATCAGCGGCTTGCGCCCACGCAGACAGTTGGCTCCAAACATCGGAAACCTCCCTGCCTACTTCGACAGCTTTCTTGATGCCACCCCATATCGCTGAGATTGTGGCTAATGCGGTTATCGGGTCCATTATGTCTCACAGTCATGGGGCCTATTGATCTCAATGATCGCAAACTCTTCGTTAAAAGTCATCACACCCAAGCAAGCTATGTTCCAGTCCGGTCCAGACTGTTCGCTCCACGAGGGGACGTTAATTCTTACGTGTCGGGCTAGGTACTCATGCCCGTTTTCAAACACGCGCCAGACATGTTCTGACGATCCTCGGCCCGGTTCTCCTGCGCTCTTGTTAAAGCGAATCAGGTATTTATTCACTTGTCGTGTATAAAATTGGAGATGCAGTACCGGCCCAAACCTTTGCCACAGTCTTCAGGCTTCATTGTTACCTCAGTCACCTCATGCTCGACAACCCCAGGCATGATGTAGGTTCTATTAAACCACGGTTCAAAGGCATAGCCATACTCTGTTAAGACCAGATCCCCACCCTCAAAAGCCTTGGGCTGCTTATACAAATACGTTACCGCAGTCAACAATGAGAGATCTTTGTGTGCTTTATAATGCGATTCATTTTCATAATAGCTAACCAAAGTATTGTCGCTATTAGAGAATTTTAATTGCTTCAAAATAACGCTTGGTTTGTCTAACTGTATGTTAAAAATCTTACGGTTAAACTTTAAAACATTTGAATACCTACGATCTAAGTATGCGTCGTCTAAAAAAATACCAGTATTTTTTTTCTTGGGTTTGTTATTCTCATCTACAGCACTATTTGTTTTATCTGGACCCAACAACGAATCTGACAGAGTCCAAAAATCAAGCTCTAAAAATATGAGCCGCAGCTCTTCTTCTGTGTAGGTGTTGTCAATAATGATGTATTCAAACGGTTCTCTGCACAGGGTTACTTGCAAGGGCTACTCCGGTCGGGTGGGCCAAAAGACTTCGTTGGGGTAATCAGGATTTAGCGGAATCTCTTGAAGTTTTCTGCGGTACTCCATCCATGCTTGGCGCTCTGCTTTGGTT
>Ga0075475_10001167_pt1 | contig 12875 bp, 6 predicted proteins | sample DEB08_DNA_10_FD_76342 | JGI IMG/M metagenome (GOLD analysis project Ga0075475, IMG submission 76342) | Aqueous microbial communities from the Delaware River and Bay under freshwater to marine salinity gradient to study organic matter... | ecosystem: Environmental > Aquatic > Marine > Coastal ... | reverse complement strand
TCCAGAATGGCTTGAAATACGAGAACCTAAAGGGGACGTCAACAGACAATCGCTTAATTTACATCAGTGCGCAGTTGTTGGTGATAAGTTTATGCGAAAGCTTGAACAAGGAGATGCGGAGGCTAGAACTCGATGGAGTAAACTTCTTAGAAAACGAAAAGCAACTGGAGAACCGTATATTCTTTTTAAAGGAAACACTAACAAGGCAAATCCAAAAGCATATAAAGACAACGGATTAAAAGTTCATATGACTAATATCTGTAGTGAAATTACTTTGCATACAGATGAAAACCATAGCTTTGTTTGTTGTTTGTCATCAGTTAATTTAGCTAGATATGAAGAATGGAAAGACACTAACCTTATATACGACGCCATATGGTTTCTTGATGGGGTTATGGAGGAATTTATTCAAAGAGCCAAAGGGCTTAGAGGTTTTGAAAACTCCGTTCGTTCTGCTCAGAGAGGGCGCGCGTTGGGGCTGGGTGTACTTGGATGGCACACCTATCTCCAAGAAAAGGGTATTCCTTTTGAAGGTTTACTTGCTCAGTTTGAAACTAGGAAAATATTTTCGCAAATTAAAATTGAGTCGGAAAGAGCATCCCGCGCTTTGGCTGAAACTTATGGCGAACCTCTGTGGTGTGTTGGCACTGGTATGCGTAATACTCATTTACGGGCAATCGCACCAACTGTTAGTAACAGTAAGTTATCTGGTAATGTTTCTCCTGGTATCGAGCCTTGGGCGGCTAATGTATTTACTGAACAAAGCGCTAAAGGAACATTTATAAGAAAGAATCCAACACTTGTTAAACTTTTAAAAAAACACAAATTAAATACTGATGAAATCTGGGATAAAATCTTGGCTGACGGAGGTTCGGTTCAGGATATTGACGAACTGGATAATATACAAATGGCGCACGATATTCCTGCTAAGGAAGTTTTCAAAACGTTTAAAGAGATTAATCAACTCGAATTGGTTAATCAAGCGGGTATACGGCAACAATATATAGATCAGTCTGTCAGTTTAAATTTAGCCTTCCCAAGCACAGCTACACCAAAGTGGATTAATCAAGTTCACATGGAAGCTTGGAAAAAAGGCATTAAAACATTATATTATATGCGTACAGAGTCTGTACTAAGAGGAGATATTGCGGCTGCCGCTATGGATCCGGATTGTTTGTCTTGCGACGGATGATGTATAGCATAAAAAATATTGCACCCCAAAGAGTGCAGTTTTTCATGTAGTTAGTTTAGTTAGTCTGTGAAGGGGGTGCTGAAAAGCACTCCTTTTACTTTTTACGCTTAGCTGTAATGGGAACGCAGTTAGGCACTTGCTTGTTGCCTTTCTTTTTCATTCCAACCATTTCATATCCTTTCCAACAGGGTTTAGTATTCTTTTTCATAGTTACACATTCATTACGTTATACGTTGTTTTACCATTTACTTTTGACGCTTTAAGAATACGTCTTCTATTATTCTCAGGAGATACATAACTTACATGCACCCATGCTGGATTTTCATCATCTCCAAACTCCCAAATAAGCTGATCAAAGTCTAGTTCATCTTTAATAAAAGTAAACATATCTTTATTTGACATGCAACCTAAAGTATCATCAATATCAATTGCTTCACCACGTGTGTGCTGGCTTGATTTAGACCCTCCTATCGCAGTATTAAGCATAATAGAACGGTAGAAGCTATTAATTTTAATAGGGCCTCCTACATAAGCTCTAAGTGGCTCAAATATATTTTCAGCAACTGTTTTCATTCTTTGTAAAACTTCTTCACTCGGTGTATTATCAATGTCTTTGCGAGTGGCTGTTTGAGAAAACGTAGCTTCTTTATATGATATATGATCGCTAATTCTTTCCATTTATTAGTTTTTAAACTTTTTAATTACAGCCGCAACGTTCTCGCGAGTAGCAGGACATTTTAAATCAATACCAGCTTGCCAACTATAACTTAGTCGCCCGTCAACATAAAGTATAAGTGTTGGTACAGATTTTATAGTAGCTTTAAAATGCGGGGGTTGATCTTCAAATCTGGCATATTTTACAGGTATACCGTCCACTTCTGTAAAATTGATATTATTTTTAGAGTTCCAATCGGCGTTAATCTGTACTAAATCAAACTGTTGAGCGGTTGCGTTTAGACCGAATAATAATCCTGCAATTAAAATTAATTTTTTCATTTTATTTTGATTTAATTAGTTCGTATAGCTTTTCGTCTATATCATCTAGCTTTTCGCTGTTTTGCTGAACCTGCATTTGAGTATTCAATATTGTTTCGCGAATTAACTGATCTTTAAGGTCATATTCAGTTCGTGACACTTCGCTAGGTGGCAGCTTTTTTGCTTCTTCTATTTCAGCTTGAAGCGTAAACCACATACCCACCGTGGTTACTATTACACCACCTAATACCACTAAGGACTCGATGCTTAGTGTAAACTTACTGTCTTTTGATATTTCTGTCATTTTTTTATCGTCTTAACATTTGTGCATGTATAATTGAATCTCTTTTAAACTTTTCTCTTCTTTTTCTAGCCTGAACTTCTTTCATTACTTGGCTTCTTGTTTTTTTAGGCCCTTCATCTTTTTGATCATAAAAACCTAAACTCCATTTATCCCAACCAGAAATTAAAGCTACTCTTTGCCAAGGTGTTGCATTTTGCGCTCCGGTAATAGCAATATGGGTATTCTCTGCCTTAGTCATTACTCTATTAGTTTGTAAATTTGTGATGCCGGCTATTATTCTAGCGTTAGCATGCATCAATGGATTTTGTAAAAATCCTTCAGCCGCCTCAACTTCAGCCCGCCCTTTTTTAGTATGTAATAAAAACTTTCTTGTTTTTAGCCCGCCATAAATATTTCTATATTTAGATCCAATAGGTGGAGATATATTTAATATTTCACCTACAACATTGCCCATATCTCCTTGGTAACCTTTTTCATTTTCTTGTATATATTTTATAATTGCGTTTTTACCCATAGCAAATAAAGCTCCTGGCAGTCCTGATGAACGTAAAAATGTATCAAGCATACTATTTGCAAGGCGTGTTGTGCGTTTATCTGCTAAAACTTCATCATCCTCAAACATCATTGAGAATAATCCTTGTTGCATTGCTGTAAAAATTAAATTTTGAACAGCACCATAATATATAAATTTAGATATATTAGTTTTATCATCACCACGTCTATTAATAAAATCTAAACCTGCTTTTTTCTGCTCGCGTGCCATTTGGAATGGAGCACCACTAAAAGAATAAGTCAATCGACCCATTAATCCACGTTGCACGTTAGATATTTTATCTTGGCGAGAAGACTGCTGATGTGTTTCTGTTAGCATTCTAAAGTCTTCAAATGCCATCTTTTTAGCTTCTGCTTCGGAAAACCCGTCTTTTAAATATGTATTTGTTCTATTAATATAAAAAGATGTTCCGCCGGTGGCAATTGCAAAACTATCAGCAAACTTAGTAGGAGTATATCCAAGCTTTAAAATTTTACCCCATAGCATTGTAATTGCATTTTGAGAATCTTCTAATGATTTTGCAATTTCCGCCTCTTCAATGCTTATTTCTAGTCCGTCGCGACGCTGTTTTAAAAAATCGGAATTCATGAGCTCCACCCACGTTTTTGCAAACTTTTTGGGATCAGCTAATGTTTTCCCCGCAGCCAAAATATTATTGTCAGTCCAATTTATATAGTTTGTCATTGATATTGTTTGTAATATTGCGGATCTATTATTAAGAAACATAATATTACCTACAGCCCCATTTAAATAATTTAAAGCCAATGTTGCATATTCTGGTAAATTTTCTGGACGCGATTGACCAGTGATCATTGCATCAAGCATTTGCTGTAAATTTTTTACATAACCTTTACCAAAAGCTGCTTCTGCTTTTGCATAAAACTCAGGCGTAAATGCTTCTTTTGAATTATTAATAAATTCTTCTAAAAACATTCTTCTGGCTCCTTTGTTTATATATCTATGGGCATCTAATTTAATATTGCTGCCATACCAGTCCGCTGATGGCTCTGGATATGGTCTCCCCGCTCCAAACATAGCTCTAAATTGCATGGCTGTACTTAAAAGCTTTGGGTTTTGACGCACAATATCAACGAGCCTTGCTTCTTCTTTTGCAGTTATATCAGGTATAGAATAACCGTTTTTATTCCAAATCCACACACGCAAAGCTTGGTCAACAGTAAATCCAGCGTCTTCAATTTCTTTAATAGCTTCTTTGTCAAATTTATTATCAAATGCTTTTAACGCTTTATTAAATTCTTTAAATTTTCGGCTAATTTGCTGGCGATATGAACTAATCATATTTTCACCGCGTTCATATGGAAGTAATAATGTTTGTTTTACAAACTCCATATCAGCATTTCCTTGTTTGCCTTTACCGTATAATTTATATAATAAACCAGCAAAATCTTCGGCGTTTGGCGGGATGTATAAATCATATTTACCTTTGCCTTTACCTAATTGCCGCGCTCGCGAAGCCGAAACAAATCCCTTTAATCCAGATTTGCGTTCGAGCATTGCATCAAATTCTTCTGAAATACTTTTTGATGACATTGTAAAAGCGCCTTCTTTTGCTCTTTCATAATTATAGTTAAGAGCTTCAACAAGTTCATTTAATTTTACTCCGGTAATATCTTTAAGTATATCTTTTGCCGTGGCCTCCATCATTAAATCAAATTCAGTTTTACCCTCAACAAAGTTATATAACTCTTTTAAGTTTTCAATAGCTTTATCTACCCTAAAAATTTCTTTGCCTCCGCGTGTAGCTACTATCGGATTTCTTCCTAAAAAAGAAAGTTTTAATGCGGGATCACTAAAAGAATAACCTATAATATTATCAGCAACTTTTTGCACTCTTGCATCACCAATAATACTACGCCAATTTTCTTTTAATTGCGCTAGCCTTTCAGGTGTTAATGTGCCTTGTTCAATTTCATGAAAAACCTTTCCAGCAAACTTTGCTTTGGCTTCTAAATGTTCATTTTTAAATTTTATTATACCGCCTTTGCTTAATTGTATTGTTGTAAACGGGGACAATAATCTAATAAGATTTGACCCATCATTTGCCATAAATAGTGGAGCAATTGCTTTTATATTAAAATTAGGATTAGTTTTAGCTTGATGTTGGATAGTCAAAAGAATACCATCTAATAGTAAATCTGTTATTTCTTTAGATCTTTTAATTTCAGCAGAATATTTTTTTGCATATTCGGCCACCTGTTGTTTTGCTATTTTAAGATCTTTATTTTTACTTAACTCAAGCAAGACTTTTTCATGTTTGTTCAAGCTGCCTATTGTTGATGCTATGGACTCATATTTCCCGTCTGCTCGTTTGGTTAATGATAAAAATCGAGATAATGCGTCATAAGCTTCAGGACCTGTTGTTTCTGGAGAAAAATTTTTGCCTATTTTTTTTAATGGTTCTGCAAAATAATAAATATCTTTATTTAATTTACCTCTACTCCACCCAAATAATGATCCTAAAAACGATCCTTCTTGACCCTCTCGTTGATTTAATTTTGTCATATTTACTAATTCTTTTGGTAAATTAGTAAATATATAATCTAATATATTATTAGTATATTCTACAATTTCATTCTGGGTAAGTTTTTCTCTATTTAAATTACCTAAATCAGATAATTTACCACCAGCTTCTTTATATGCATCTACAAAGCGAGTTTCATCTTTTACAAAGTCTTTATATATGTTTTTTATATTATCGCGCAAAGCTTTAAATACAAAATCATGAATATCTGGATTAGCAATTAAAGCTTCAATGCCGCCGTCTAATATTCTTTTAATATCGTTTAAATCTTTTTCTAGCGTTAATTTAGTCCAAGCTTCGCTAATCCCCTTGGATGAAAAGTTAATTTTACCATCAACAGAGCGGTCTAATTGTTTACCTAAAAGAGCTGCAAAATTTTCCACTAAGTCAACGCCTAATTCTTCCTGGCGGGATCTAATTTGCTCTTGTTTAGCTTCGTTAAAAGCTCTTTCCGTAATTGCATCAAAACCTATTTCTTCTGCAATTGTTTCAAGCAAAGCTCTTCTTCTACCATCAATACGTATTGTTCCGTCTCCTTCAAAATAAGCTTTCCATTCTTCTAGAGTAACATTTTTTTTCTTATATTTTTTTACATTTGTAGCCGCTCTAATTGATCCAATTTCTTGTGCGCTAAATGATTCTTGCTTGCCTGTTTTAGGGTCAATAACAGGCTCAGCAAAATCTTTAAATCTTAAATTAATACTTGACTGACTAAAATAATTTTTAAATAAAGGAAAGGCTTTTTCAATAAACGCTTTATATTGCGGGGATGCTGCGGTACCTCCTAACCGTTGACCATTACTGCGTATTGGTGCGTTAGGGGCGGTTGATGTAGGGCCGGCTTCTTCTTGTAATTCATTATATAATTCATTACGAAGCTCTAACATTTGTCGCTGTTTAAAGCTCCCGAGTTTTATAGGGGCATCTGTAATTCCTTCACCTTTAGTATTTAAAAAATTTACAGCAGCTTTTAAACTTCTTATTTTTGATGAAAATAATTTTATTTCGCCACTTTGTATATCACGATAACCAACATTATTTTCAAAAACATATAGTTCTATTTTTTGGCCATCTTTATTGACAGCCTGACCTATTTCAATAGCCTCTAAATTAGGTAAAGGAAATTTTAATATACGCTCTGCTACTTGATCAACTTTACTTTGTACTTTTTCAGAAAGACCTAATGTTTCAATAGCTTTCTTTTTTGATACACGCTTAAAAGAAACTTGGTCAGGGGATGATGTATCATAAAACCCTGTTTCTTCCCCTATGTTTTCTAGCTTTTGAGTTTCTGCTACTTGTACTTCTTTACCAGATAAATTAAATCGATCTTGCTTAGCAAAACCATTCATTCTATTTTCAATTTGTCCGTAAACATAAGTAGTCAAAGAACCGTCTTTTGCAGGATCCCAGCTTAATACAAGCGATGTTATACTTTGGCCTTTAAGTTGTCTAGTTTCTTTATCAGCATATTTGGATTCCCTGGTTTCTCCCATGCTGATTAATACATCACGAATAAAATCTTCTCGAACCAGCGAATAGTTTGGGTTATTACCTCTGCCGTATCTTTTGTCGGCCTCAAAGGTAACTAGCGGTTCAAACTCCATAGCGGTCATAAAAGCCCGGTCCATTTCGTTATTTGCGTACCTAGGATTATTATATGTTTCTACAACTTTTTCAAAAACCTTCTTTGTAAGTGTTTTTTGTTTGTCCTTTGAGCTAAAAGAGTTTTTATATTCTATAAATTGTTTTCCGTCACCAAATAGTGATATGTCTGCTAATCTTTTTATTTGTTTAGAAACATCTTTGCCACTATTTACATTATAAGCAAATCGCCCTAAAAAATCTACTAAATCTTGCCCGCGATTAATTTCCGGTAATGCCGGGAATCCAATTCTTTCCGCAACATCATAAATAGAATTTTTAATTTCATGCATCAGCCCGCGCTCAGATATATAATCTATTCTTGATTTTATAAAAGGGTTAGCCAGCATTTCAACTAGATTAGACATTATTTCTTCCGCACCAATATTCTTATCTAGCTTTTTGCGAAGATCTAACCCATATGTTTGTTTAACCCAGCTGGCTAATTCTTCTCCTTGAGTACCTTCTCCAATATTTAATGTGTCTTTAATTATATTAATTAAATTTTCATTAAACTTGCGTAATTCACCGGGTTTTTTGTGGAAATATGCTTTTAGCCCAGCATGAAACATCTCATGACCAAGTCTGCCTCCACTAAATTTACTTTTAACAAATTGTAATTCATTTTTTTCAGGAATCCATTTAGCTGCGTCATTTGCCTTACCTCCTTCTAATTCTGTCCAAGAATCTACAAATTTTACAGTAATATCTTTGCCTTCTCCAAATTCTAACCCCGATTTTCTAAATGTTTTTTTAATATATGCGGTAGCATCAGCTTCAAATGTAGGGCTTGTCGGGTCCCATTTTCCTTCAAATCTTCTGGCATTTAAAAGATTATTTATGTTGTATTGTAAATCTTTTAATCCTTCAACATTTTCGGGGGCAAGCATGTCTTTTGTAATAGGACCATCTTTAGACTTAGGATCTTTCAAAAAAGCAAGCGCTTGATTAGCCTGCTCAATAGTCATTTCGCCATTATTAACTTTCTCAATTACGGCTAATTTACTATCTACAATAAACTTTGTGCCTTCGTAAGATGCTGTTTCTGCTTTAAATTTTGAATAAGAAACATCCTGTTTTTTTAAATGTGTTGCTCCAATAATAGCAAATGTTGTAGCACTTACAGCGAGTCTTTCTAAAATTTCTCTGTCGCTGGCATCTCTAAAATTTGTGTCTAAGAAATGTTGAAAGTTTTCGTCATGTGTAAATTGTCCTATAAAAGCTTCCGTAACAGCCGCTGCTTCACCAGCAAACGCCCCGGACACACCGCCTTTAACAACTTTATTTATAAAGCCATTAGCAAACCCACCAAGCGCTTTAAACTTAGCATTAGGTAAAGCCATACCGGCTCCAGCAAAAGCTACCCCTGATCCTGTTTTAAACCCGGCTAACTGTGTTTTTAATTCTTCATAAGCTAATCTATATGCAACAACTTTTGCTTTGTTATATGCACCACCCACTCTGCGCATTCTATCAATTGCTCTTGTAATACCAAGATATGTGGCAGCCCCACCTGTAGCATATTCTATTGCTGCAAATTCAGCAATAATAGGAACAAAAGCCCCAGTGCCCTCTATAACATTATCTGCAAATGTTCTTTCAAGCGCTTTTGCTTGGCTATCGTTAAATACTATTGAAGATAAATTACCAGCTTCAATTTCGTCAGCATTTTCTTCATTATAATTATTAGCGAATTTTTGTATAATATCTTTTGTGTTTCTATTTGTAGCAAGAGCTAGCTTAGTTTCTTTTTCTGAACCAAGCATACCAGATGCTGCTACAGCACTAGCGAATAAATCGGCCGTTCTATTTTTTTGAAACACTTCAGGGGACTTATTAAATAAATACAATTCGCTTATAGCGGCTTGATCATATTCAATATTTGTTTTCCAATTTTTATAGCTTTGATATTCAGGACTAAGTTTACTAGAAATATCTATCATCTTATTTGGACCAATGCGCCCCTTGTCCGCTTTATAAAAATCAGCTAATGAAATTTCCCAAGAATTTTCATTTGAGTTAAAATAATCAATGCCAAGTTTGGGTAATACAGAATATATTACCGTGTCCTGCCAAGCTGCTTGAATCCCATCGCCTTCTAAATCTTTGCGGGTAATTGTTATGGTATTATTAAGGCCATGCAAATTCCACATTTTTTCTTCTTTAAAGCTTTGTTGCAATGTTTCTTGCAGGCTCTCTCTTAATGTTACAGGATCATCATCATAAGTAATTTGTGATGAAATAGTTTTTTTTCTATCCTCAATTTGCTGTGTGTCTAGATTTGTAAAAGGAGTATATTCAATTTCTTGATCTTCTAATATACGCTTAACATATCCATCTGGTACCTTAAGCCCCGCGGCTTTAATAAGATCTAATGCATTTTTATTTTGTAAGACTTGTTTTAATTGCGCAATATTTCTTTGGATTTGTATTTTTGCATCTCCATCAGCTGTGCGTAATCTATCATTTAAAACGTCAATTTTTTTATTTATTTCATATAAAGCTCGATCGGCATAAGAGTGCTGATTAACTAAATTTTTTTCTGCATCAGTATATTCTTGTGTGGTCATTTCAACACCATTAACAAGATCTTTTATTTTTTTCTGATCGGCTTGTGCTCTTGTAAATAATAGTTTTTGAGCTGTTCCTTCTCTTTTTAATAGTGTGCTAACCATTCGTTCAGCATCTTCTTCGCTCATATTAAAAGCTTGAAGGTAACCAGAAGCCCGCAAAAATTGCATAGATTCTGCTTGTATGGCATTATTTAATTGTACAGGGTCAACATCTTCAGCTTGCATTGCAATACTTAGACCTTGGCTTTTTGCAATATTAATTCCATATTTTGACAAGTCGCGAGCATTAGCAATTTGTGATACCCCTAAATCAATAGCAGTGTCAAAAGCTTCTAATAATTTAGCATTTTCTTCTTTATTATAATCAAAATTGCCTAATTCAGAAAGTGTACTTGCCCCATATTTTTTAGATAAATATTCAGAATTTTCATCAGCAAGGTTTAAATTAAGCCAGCTTTCAATATCTCCGCGCTTTAGAACACCTTGGCCAGGTAATGCGTCGTCAAGTGAAACTGTAACTTTTTTACCTTTTGGTGATGTAATTTCTACTCTTTCTGTAAAAGGATCAATAGGTGTGCTAATATCAAAACCGCGTGATTCTAATATAGGATATAATAAATCTCTAAATTCTTCTTCGTCTTTTGTATTGAATTTTTCTTGATCTACATCTTGGCCAAAAATTCGTATTGGTTTTAGTTTTGGATCAGGCTCAATAAAATATTCGGATGAAAAGGTTTCAAAACTTTTATCCGTCATATTTGCGTCTAATAACTTTTGATGCAAAAGCTTTTGACCGTCTTCTGAAGAATATTCATTTTGAAATTCATCAAATGTTTTATCTGTAAATCCATAGCCGGATAATTGTTGCCAAATTTCAAACATGCAATATACTATTTATTAAAATGAAGGTCTATTACCACCATATATAGCGTTCCAAACCCCCCGAGGATATACAATTGATGTTGAGCCATCTGCATTATTTATATACGTAACTTTCTCCCAATCAGCAGCCTCAACACGATTTGATTGTCCAGGCTTAGTAAGTTGCGCCTGCACATCAATAACAACATTGTCAGCATTCCAGCTTGCTGTTCCTTTATAACCTCTCGTATCTGCAGTTCCCTCAATTCTTAAACCTTCAAATGATTGTGGATTACTTTCAGCAGGTGTAGCCGCTATTGCTTGATTTAAACGATTAGACGCAGTATTTACGTTTGGGTTTGTATATCTTGTATCGTCCCCGGTACCTCTATTCCGCGAATCCTCCAAAGCTTTGTTATAAATATCCATATTTCTTTTTTGGCCATCGCTCGCAGCAGATTTTATCATGCCCATATATTTATTAAACACAAGAGCTTTTAGTTCCTTACTATATTCTAATGTGTTAATAGCGTTCCCTTCTTCGTCGGTTAATTCTTCTTCTGTAAAAAACAATCCAACCCCTAAAAATTTGTCATTAGCTAAAGATAATACAGTGTTTTTATCATCTAAATAATTATTTAACTGTATTTCGTAGTCTTTTAATTCTGCTGGGGTTATTCCTTCTTTTGTTGTTTTTGTAGATAAATCTGCTATCCATCCGCCGACTGCAGTGCTTACAGTTGTGTCTTTTGCAACTAATTCTGGTATATCTTCATATCTAACCCATTCGCCTTTTAACTTATATCTAACAACACCTCTATCATCAATTTGCATTTCAGCTTCATTGCGTAAAATTGCATCGATACCCTCAACTAATTCAGAATCGTTAACAACACTTAATTTGTTTATATTTTTATCAAACATTAATGCATCAGCATCCTTGTTTTTTCTTTGATCTATAAATGTGTTGCTTAGCCCTCTAATCCCGCTATTTATTTCTGACAATCTTATACTCAAATCTTGGTACGCCGGATCAGTTGGCTTAAGCTTAGCTAGCTCATTTGAAACATTAAAATATTCATTTTTATAAGCCATTAGTTTATTTTGTACTTGTGGCAAATATACATCAGGAACAACATTAGTATCAAAATATTCCATTTGCCCAAGATAATTGCTTATCCTGGTTTCTGTTTTAGCTATTGCTTCTTCGTTCTCTTTTTTCTTTTTTTCTGTATTTGCAATCACAGCGTTAATTACGTCGGTATTAATTTTTATGCCGGGTAACATTGTATTTTGAGACCCGTACGCTGCTCCAGCTCCTTGTATTAAAGCACTATTTGAAGAATAGGTAGGTATTGTTGGTAATTTTTGTTTTGCCATTACTAATATGTTTATAGTATATTATCCTATCATGCCATCGGCGCCGCCAAGCATTCCTAGTCCGCCACCAACTAAATCGCCAATGCCTCCCATTAACTGTTCTGTAGCTTGCTGTCTTGCTTGATTTGCAGCAGCAAGTCTTTGTTGTGACATTCCTAATAATGTTTCTGTTCTAGCTTGTTCTCGCCCTTCAACCATAGCTTCTCCTTGCGCTTGATATAATTGAGTTTGTGCTGCGCCTTGAGCGGTTAACTGTTGATTTCGTGCTTCTTGCTGGCCAATACTAGCAGAGGCTTGTTGAAGATTTTGTGCTTGTTGATTAGACATAGCTTGGGCCAAAGCCGCAATACCAGAACCGCCAGCGGCTCCTTGCAATGCACCCATTGTATTAGCTAACCCTTGCTGTTGTTGTTGCGCTAAAAACTGAGCTTGCTGTTGGTTTACAGTTAAATCTTCATATGTGTTTTCTAGCCCAGCATAAGGGTTAGTAAACTGCATATCTTCATAAGCAGCCATGCGCTGATTCATCTGTCTCTGTGCCGCCGCTTGCTCTCTTCTTCTAGCTCTTCCTCCTATCATCGACCCCGCAATACCCGTGAGCCCTTGTACGGCTCCTGCTACTGCTAAAATTGGTACTGGCATAATTAATTATTTTATAGTTATATTATTACGTATTATTAGCTGCTTATAAATACTTCTGTATTTACTGCAAATAGTTCTTTTTTATCTGTTGAAGTAACCTCCATATCCACTGTACCATGATACCCCACAATCCCGGAAGTATTCGCTGAATTGTCTTTAACAAAAAATATATAGTCATTTGAATTATCTGGAGGCGGTGTTACACTTGA
>Ga0075475_10001163_pt1 | contig 12883 bp, 13 predicted proteins | sample DEB08_DNA_10_FD_76342 | JGI IMG/M metagenome (GOLD analysis project Ga0075475, IMG submission 76342) | Aqueous microbial communities from the Delaware River and Bay under freshwater to marine salinity gradient to study organic matter... | ecosystem: Environmental > Aquatic > Marine > Coastal ... | reverse complement strand
CCCATACACTGGCCTTGCCACGTGGCAGCGAGGTGGCCTGACCTGGGTTCAGCAGCCCGGCGTGGTCACCAACCAGGTCAACCGGGTTTACCAGCCAACCGCCACACCGGTGCAGGTGCCACAGACAACCTACGTCAACCGCACTCTCACCCGGAAGGTGCCGGTGCAGTCGGTCCGCTACGTCGACGAGCAGGTGACGACAGAGGTTCCCGTCCAGACGATGCGGATGGTGCCCGAGGAGCAGGTTCGCCAGGTGCCGGTCCAGACCGTTCGCAAGGTTGTTGAACGGGTCGAGAACCAGGTGCCCGTTCAGGTCTGCAAGATGGTCACCGAGGAACAGGTCCGTCAGGTTCCTGTGCAGGTCTGCAAAATGATCACCGAAGAACGGGTTGAGCCGGTGCAGGTGCAGGTGATGAAGTACGTCACCGAAGAACGCACTGTCCAGGTTCCACGCACCGTCGAGAAGCGGGTGCCGGTCACGTACACACGCAAGGTGCCGCGGACCGTTGTGATGCGTGTGCCTCTCGATGCCTGCGGCAACCCACTACCGACAGCGACCTCGGCCGTGCCAGCCCCCACCAGCAGCAGTGCGACGGCGGCACCGTCTGCAGCTCCGACGCTGATGCCAGAGTCGGCAACAGGCCGCACCTACTCCGAGCGACAGACGTCAGCAGAACAGCCTGGCGACGATGCCGAAGAGGTCAGCTCGGGATGGACTGGCTCAGACCTCGAACATGTCGATCCGCAGGCCACCGAGGCCGGCGACCGTCAGGAGGCTCTGCGTCCGATCGCTGAGCCCTCAAACGACACGCCAGCACCCAAGACCAAGAAGAACGCTGAGCCGATTCCTTCGCCAGCAGCGACTCCCGAGGAGACCGAGCAATCAGACGCTCCCGCCTTTGAGTCCTCCCGTGCGTTGCCTGCAAGTGGCCCCGCTGTTGAGCCAGCCATGCCTGCCTTCGACCGCAGTCCGCTGCGACTCGATGAGCCACGCCTTGTGCCCATCGTGATGCCCTCGCGAGATCTGGAAACCTGATCGCCCGCGAGTTCAAGACGCATCGACGCATTCCGGGAAACTTTCGTCCCGCTTTGCCATGCGGTACATTCCCAGGCGTTCTCGGCCTGGGGTCGTGAGACGTGTGAGCGGCTGAATGCCACACGCCCAGGCACTACTGCTCGAGGGAGCCGCGGTCGCAGTCATGGATGTCGATGCGGTGTGTGGCCGCTATACACTCGGGATGATGGCTGAACTGATCGGGGTTCCGATCGCTGTGGTTCGGCACTGGCGGCGACGCTCGCTGCTGGAGCCCGTGCGACGCTCCGGCAGTCTTGAGTGGTTTGAGTATGGCGAGCTCGTCGTGGGGCGTCGGCTCGGTCGACTGCTCGACGCGGGCCTCTCGCTTCATGAGATCGACCGGCAGCTGAGCCAGCTTCCAGGTGATCCCCTGACGGTCGCCCGTGGCCATGAGCCGCTCTACATTGACGACGGGCGACTCTACGTTCGTCGGGGCGGTCGTTACGTCGGCGCTGGTGGCCAGCTCGCCTTCTCGTTTGCAGCAGCCGAGCCGCTCGACTGTGAATGCGAGGCCTGTCCAGACGTGCCTGCAGATGACGAAGCGGTGATCTGCAGCCTGCCAGTAAACCCAGACCTGTCCGCCGACTACCGCGACGGCTGGGAAGAGACCTGGGAGTCGATTGACGAGCTGCTCTGCCTTTCCGCCGATCTTGAGCGATGCGGCCACCTTGTCGAGGCTGCTGAAGCGCTGAGAGCGGTACTGCAGGCGACACCTCCAACGGCCCAGCTCGTCTTCCTGCTCGCTGAACTGCTCTACCAGTCAGGCGATCTGACCGCAGCCCGCGAGCGGTACTACATGACCATCGAACTAGACCATGACCACCTCGAGGCTCGCACCAGCCTCGGCTGTGTGCTCGAAGAGCTCGGCGACCATGAACTGGCGAAAGCTGCCCTCGAGGGCGTCGTCCGCCAGGAACCAGATCATGCCAAAGCCCACTGGCATCTCGCCGGCGTGCTGGAGTCGCTTGGCCAGCGAGCGGATGCCGCCCGTCACCTGCTCGTGTTTATGGCCTTGGCCCCGCAGAGTCCCTGGTGCGATGTCGCCCGCAACCGTCTGGCAATGCGAGAGGCCGCAGCCCGAAAGCCACGGCCCCGCTAGGTGAGTCGGTGCTCGTCCGGCCTACCAAGGGCCGCGAATGGGATATACGCCGAACTGCACGGTATCGCTTGGCGTCGACGGGGTGGGCATCATCCGGGTCGAGCCGCGAACCGCTCCCGCTCCTGGATACGACCGGTCAAACTGGTGATAGATAGGCTCAACGCGTGATGATGGGACGCCCCATGAATACTGCGACATGAACTCCGCAGTCGGAGGCACCACCAGGGCCATCGGACGGCCAATCGAAGGGTCGTACCAGCCGCTGTGCCAGCTCCGGGTCTGGCTGCGGATTCTGTATCGCTGCTGTGCAGCACGTGAACCACCAGCGAATGCCTCGCTGACCGTGGCCAGCGTCAGGGTCGCTGCGATGGCGACCAGCAGAGTTGTGCGTGAGAACCACTTCATAGGTCAGCTACCTTTACAGAAAGCGATACGGAAGAATCTGAAGCCAACAGGCTTTGGGATTAGTACCAGTAGGCCCGGGTGTCCGTCTTGAAGCCTTCGCACCCGCCCGGTCGCACATAACGACGACGGTGCTTGTAGAGAAACTCGTGTGGCATCAGTGGTGGGTAGGTGATCCAGGTGTGTCCCACGCGTGGTGGCACTGGCCGTGGCGACACATAGAGTTGGGCACCCATTCCCGGGTAGCTGCCCGCCTGAACCGGCGGCACCCAGTAGTTGTAGAAGACGTCGGGCGTGGGAGCTTCAACGCCAGCTTCAACTGGAACGGCCTCTGCCCTGCCCACAGTCCACACGGATGCCACGGCGACAACCGCCGTAGCGATGATGGTGCGTCGCAGAACGCTCCGGCTCCCTGGTGCGCGACTCTGCATGGCTCGTTCCCTTCCCTTGTGTGGTGTGTGGCGTGCGTCCGTGCCTCGCCGTAGAGAACACTTCGGCTGTCGACCAAAGGAGAGGTGAACTGCGGCCAGACCACTCGAAACCTCCTCCGCGACAGCCACAACCGGTGCCATAGGGGTGACCCGATTGACCGCCACGACGGGTGCCTGCAAAACAGACCACACAACCCGCAGAGTCTTCCCCCCTTGCCAAACCTCTCGTCCGCAACGACAGTCGGAGACAGCCGCCAGGGCGGCCCGACGATACGCGTGAGCCCTTTGAGGACTCCAACACACCGCTGCCCCCCGCTTTTCCAAGCCCGTTTTCCTGGAAACGACCGACTCATGGCCCGCACCCGCACGACCAACTCGACAAAGCCGGCTGCCACCCCGGCCGCCGATGCCAGCACCCAGGTGAAAGCCGCTGCCAGTCCATCGGGCGGCAGGAAACGTCGGGCGACCGCACAGACGATGGCCGCCGGCCAACGGGACATCTCGGTCAGTGAGTTCTTCGCCAAGAACCGTCATCTGCTCGGCTTCGACTCACCGCGGAAAGCCCTCCTGACCACGGTCAAGGAAGCGGTCGACAACGCCCTTGATGCCTGTGAAGAGGCGGGGATCCTGCCGGAGATCTGGGTGCATGTGGAGGAGTCCGAAGCAGGACGCTACCGGGTGGGCATTCAGGACAACGGTCCTGGCATCGTCAGCAAGCAGATCCCTCTGATCTTCGGCAAGCTGCTCTACGGCTCTAAGTTTCACCGGCTACGGATGAGCCGTGGTCAGCAGGGTATCGGCATTTCAGCAGCAGGCATGTATGGCGTGCTGACAACCGGAAAGCCGGTGAAGATCATCTCCAAAACAGCCGCTCGCAAGCCGGCCCACTACTACGAGCTGCGGATTGACACCAAGCTCAACAAGCCGGAGATCCTCAACGGCCGTGGTGAAGGCGTCGACATCCCCCCAGGCAAGGCCGGCGATGACCTGAAGAAGAAGCACGGCATCGAATGGATTGAGGTCAACGCCTACGGCGAGCCGGTCAACCATGGCACCCGTGTCACGATCGAACTCGAAGCGAAGTATCAGCGAGGGCGAGGCAGCGTTGAGGAGTACCTCGAACAGACTGCCATTGCGAATCCCCACGCCCGCATCAACTTCACCGCCCCCGACAGCACAGAGCGAGCCATTGACCGGGCCACTGATGATCTCCCACCTGAGCCTCGGGAGATCAAGCCGCATCCCTACGGCGTAGAACTCGGCCGTCTGGTGACGATGCTTCAGGAGCATCCTCAAGACACTGTCGCACAGTTCCTGACCACGAGCTTCTCGCGGGTCGGCGCGGGAGTGGCACGACGCATCTGCGAGACCGCCAAACTCTCCACCCGAGCCAAGGCCGCAAAGATTGGCCGCGGGGAAGCTGATGCCCTCTACCGGGCGATTCAAGACACCCGCATTCCTCCACCAGCAACAGACTGTGTGGTTCCGATCGGTGAGCAGAGGCTGCTCGCTGGCCTGCGGCAGGTCGTGCCCGGCGAGTTCTTTGTGGCTGCCACGCGGCCCCCAGGGGTCTATCGGGGCAACCCGTTCGTGATCGAGGCAGCCCTGGCCTACGGCGGCACACCAGCCGCGCGAAAAGTGACACTCGAAGCCCTCACCGAACTCGCCGAACAGAGCGATGCCCGTAGCCTCCGACAGTTTCTGCTGACTACCTTCGCGGGTGTCGGCCCGGATGCGGTTGAGAAAATCCTCAACGCAGCCAAGCTCACCCCACGGCAAAGCCCTTCGAAGCTGAAGAAGCAGTCACTCAAGGTCCTGCATGAGTCGATGCAGCATGTGAACCTTGATGAGGGGCAGAGCATGAACGTGCTGCGGTATGCCAACCGCGTACCGCTGCAGTTTCAGCATGGTGCCTGCGCCGTGACCCAGACGATCCTGGCAAACAACTGGCGGTCATATGGACTCTCGCAGTCACGGGGCAGCCTGCCGAGTGGCCCAGTGACGGTGATGGTGCACGTGGCAAGCGTATGGGTGCCCTTTACGAGTGAATCGAAGGAAGCGATCGCGTCCTACCCAGAGATCACCAAAGAGATTCGTCTCGCCCTCCAGGCTGTGGGCCGCAAGCTCGGCATGTACCTTCGCCGACGTCAACGGGTTGCCCAGGAAGGACAGCGGCGGCAGATCTTCTTGAGATACCTCGGCGAAGTGGCTTCGGCCGTCTCGCAGATCAACGGTACGGATCGGCAGCAGGTCTACGATCAGCTGCTCGCGGTGGCCAAAAAGAAGACCGCAGAGGCTGACGTGAAGCTTGACGAAAGTGGCAAGCCCATCGAACACGACGAGCCAATGGACCTGGGCGATAACGTGATCATCGTGCCGCCAACGGTGCCTGGCGTCGACACCAGCCCCGCACCTGAACCCGCTGCAGACGACAGTGCCGACACGGACGAAGACGCTGCCGAGAGCGTGCCCGTTCGCCGCCGTAAGAAGAAGCTCGTCAAGCGGGTGAAAAAGAAGCGGCGGGGCTAACCCAGACGCAGCGGTAACCGTCCTGCGATGAAAAAAACGTAGCCGGGCTCGAAAGCCCGGCTACGCACCTGTCAATCACAAGTCTTCTCTGAAAGCGATTCGGAGCCTGCTCAGTCCTCGTCAGCACGCAGCCGACGAACCTCAGCCTCAAGCCGTCGCAGCCGGATCTCCATCTCCATCAGCTTCTGCCGAAGCATCTGTGCCTGCGCAGCCTCACCCTCAGGACCTCGCGGGCCGCGACCCGCCTCACGTGGAGCCTGTGGTCCACGGGGCCCCTTGGCATCAGGACCACGACGACCCGGCTCGCCCCGTGAGCCCATCCATGCAGGTGGGCCGCTCTGCCCTCGCGGCCATGGTGGCCCCATCATCGGCCCCATCGGCCCGGGGCCCTTCGGGCCAGCTCCCATTGGCCCACGCATCTGTGGTGACGGTGGACCACCCAGACCTCGCAGCCACGGAGGACCCATCATTGGCCCCATTGATGGAGGGCCTTTCCGACCTGCATCCTTGGGACCACGCATCATGGGTGATGGAGGGCCTCCCGCAGTGGGGCGACGGCTCATGCCAGGCCCCCGAGACGGGCCGCCGGCAGCATGTTCTAGCTTCTGCGGCCCACGTCGCTCGGCTCGCGGACCATCTGCCTCAGGACGTCCACGCGGTGGCCCCGCTTCCGGACGGCCCCGCTGATGCTCATGCTGCGTCCCCCGAGGATGCTCACCTCGCTCCGCCCGTGTAGCGGGTTCACGTCGCTGACCACGTTCACCATGCTCACCATGCTCACCCCGCTCAGCATGGCCGTGCGAGCGACCCTCCTCAGCAACCGCCATTACAAGCAGCCCAGGCAGGCTGCTGAGGCTGCCACTGAGTTCACTCAGTGACGATGTCTGCAAGAACGCCGGTGAAGCCACCACGGAAGATGCCCAGGCAGTCAGCCCGGCACACGTCAGCCCAACGGCCATCAATCGTTGCCATCTCATTGGAATCAAACTCCTTTGCGTAATAGGCCAGCAGGCCAACGCAACGAAGGTCGCGTGACCATGTTCGCGTGATGCTCTCCACCGCCCCTCTGCTCTCTTCAACGCCCCACATCCCCGCAGGTTTCGCGCAGTCGCCACAACCAGGCCCAACCGGCAGGTCCTCATCGTCAGCACCGAATGCAAGGCTGGCTACCAGACGAGGCTCCTTCAGATCGGGCTCAGGCCCCCATTTCCGCCTCAGCCTCGGCATGATCCTGTAGGTGCTGTCCATTCCTGTAGATCAGGGCGATCGGAATGAAGACCACGCCCGCCGCGGCCATGCAGCCTGTCCAGAACCAGAAATAATCGGCGCCTTCGAGGGTGACGAGACCTCCGATTGAGGTGTCGGCATCGATTCGCGTTTCCGGCGCCTCACCGCGATCCGCCTCAACCTGCCGCTTTCCCTCCTCGCCACGGAGTTCGATGATCCGCTTCTCTCGCCAGGTCAGCGGCTTGTCTTTGAGCCGCGCTGCTTCCTCAGGATCAGCCCGCACCACCGTGGCATGGAGCACGATGTCGTCAGGCGTGAGCCGCGCCGCGTCTGGGCCATCAGCAACGAGCCGATAGCGGTCACGCGTGATGCGGTGGTAGCCGATCGGCTGACCAGCTGAATCGTTCACCCCGTTGAGCAGCTCAAGACCTGCCTCATCAGCAGGAAGTTCTTTTGCCGCATCATCGTCTGCCGACGCGAAGAAGGCCGCATCGATCCGCTCCTTGGCTGCCGCCAACGCTTCGTCTTCCTGTGTGGACACCGCTACCAACGAACCGAACCGATTGAAAGCCAGCACGGCATCGTCTGGCGTGCCAAAGTTCCCGTCACCACCGGCAAGGCGTATCTCACGCACGGTGGCAGACTCCTCGATGTACTCCCAGGCATCACGGCGTTCGAGATCGACCACACGAATCTTTCTCCCGGCCACATCCTCAGACTGACCCTCCGCCGTTGGCTCAAGCTGCGTCGCCTCTGCCACGAGCCCACTGATGCCTGGCACCTGGATGGAGTGGTTGACCGCCGCGGTCACAAAGTTGCCTAGCGAAACGGAGAACAGCCACACAGCCATGATCACCGATTTCATCGTCTTTGGAGCCTGGGCATAGGAGAACTCCAGGCCCGTGATCGAGATCATGATTTCGGCAGCTGTCACGATTACATAGCCAAGAAACTGCCAGGCCACGCTCGGCCGTCCGCCTTCGTCAATCCAGCCCTGAACCACCGCCGACAACCCAAAGCCTGCCGCCATCACAAACAGCCCGATGCCGATCTTGCGAAGCGGTGTGAGCGGAAAGACTCGGTCGATCGCCGGATACACGAGAAACTGAAACAGCGGAATCATCGCCATCACCAGCAGCGGATTGAGCACCTGGATCTGTGACGGAAGCCACTCGATCCCCAGCCACTGCAGGTTCATGTCTTCCGCCTGCAACACCCAGGCAGAACTCGTCTGGTCAAACAGCGCCCAGAAGACAGCGATCACCAGATAGACCATGCCCAGCCGCAGAATCGTCATCAGTCCGTTGCGGCTAAAGACCTCCTTCAGGAAGGCTAGGCCTCCCGCCGGCACATGGATGAAGGTGTTGCGTCCGAGCCAGAACATCAGGGTGGCGATTGCCATCAACACACCGGGCACACCAAACGCCACATGCGGCCCGTACCATTCCAAGAGCCAGGGTGTGAGGATCGTGGAGAGGGTCGAGCCGAAGTTGATTGAGAAGTAGAACCACTGATAGACCTTCTCCATCAGATGCTGGTTCCGCGTGCCAAACTGGTCGCCCACATGGGCCGAGACGCACGGCTTGATGCCGCCGGATCCCAGGGCAATCAGAAACAACCCCAGCCACATCCACTGCTCAGGCGAGAGGCCGCTCCCCCCCATCAACGCCAGCGCCAGGTGCCCCAGGCAGTAAAGCACCGACACGACCATAATGATCCGGTACTTGCCGGTCACCGCATCGGAGAGAATGGCCCCAATGATGGGAAAAAAATAGACCCACGAGGAGAAGGTGTGGTAGTGCTCCTGGGCCTCCGCCTTGCTCATCGCCGGCAGAATGGTCTCGCCCATCAGATGCAGATAGCGAAACATGAAGACGGTCAGGATCGTCCGCATGCCATAGTAGCTAAACCGTTCGGCAGCCTCGTTGCCGATGATGTACGGGATGCCCGGAGGCATCTTGTCGGTGTCTGGTGGTGTGGTCTGATAGTCGGCCATAGGTTCCTCCCGCGGACAAGATAGCCGAAATCACGGCAGTGGCATGAGATGGATGCACCAGAACGGATCACAAGTTCTGCCAACCCGCGGGTGAAGGCAGCTGCCCGCCTGCGGGATGCCGCAGAGCGTCGCACGCGAGGGCTGACCCTGATCGATGGCCGGCGTGAAGTTGAGCGAGCGGCAGCGGCGGGCGTGCGGTTTGCAGAGGTGTATGTCGATGAGGCGGCTCCTCCTCCCGATGCACTCCTCGACCGTCTCATGGCCGCCGGTGGCCAGCCTGTCTGGCTCGCCCCGGCTGCGTTTTCCAAGGTGGCCTACGGAAGTCGTAACGAAGGCCTCGTGGCTGTCGCCCAGATCCCCTCGTTTGGACTCGACCAGTTCAGACCCCGCTCCGTTGGCTGCCTGCTCGTCCTCGAAGGGGTTGAGAAGCCTGGCAACCTCGGTGCCATCCTGAGGACGGCTGATGCCTCAGGCGTCGCCGGTGTGCTCGTCGCTGATGGCCGAACAGACCCCACCAATCCGGCCGTGATTCGGGCCAGCCTCGGCACCGTCTTCTCCATACCCCTGGCGGTCGCCTCGGGAGCGGAGTCCATCAACTGGCTCGCCGCGTCTTCTCGTCGTGTTGTGGTGGCGGTTCCCGAGGCGGGTCAGCCTTGGCATGCGGTGCGCCTCTCTGATGCAGCGATCGTGCTCGGCGGTGAGGCTCATGGCATCTCCGAGGCGTGGCAGGCGGCTGATGCCGACGGTACGCTCGATCTCTCCGCCGTGACCCTGCCCATGCTCGGTGTGGCCGACAGCCTGAATGTGTCTGCCACCGCGGCGGTGCTTGCCTACGAAGCATTGCGGCAGGCTTCGGCCGACGCATCGGGCAGTAGCTGATTGCTTCACCCCGTTCCTGAATGCCCCCGCATCTGTCCGCTTCCTTTCTCTCAGGTCTGCCACGTGACTGCTTCTCTTCCTGCTGATCTCTTTGAACGGCTCACCCACACCGTCGATGCCGAGGGTGTGCCGGCCATGCTCTCCGCCCTCGGCGAAGAACTTGTCCGCGACCGCCGGTGGCATGCCTTGTTTGACCTGCGGCTGATCGAGGCCCGCTTTGCCCAAGGGCTGCCTGTCGTCGGCGAGACCGGTGTGCTCCCAGCAGCGGCGCGTGATGCCTTTGAAGAGCGGTCGCGTCTGGCATGCCTGGAGGTGGGCTGGCCACTGCTGGAAGAAGGTCAGGTCGCGTCTGCCTGGATGTATCTGCGAGCCTCCGCAGAGCTCGAAGACGTCGCCAGTCGACTCGAGCAGGTGGCGAGCACGCTGGAAGGACGTGAGGACGATGACGCCCGACGTCTGCTCGAAGAGCTGGTGCACGTCACCCTTTGGGAAGCAGTGCATCCTCCGTTAGGACTCAAGCTGCTGCTCGTCCACAACGGCACCTGCAACACGGTGACTGCCTACGATCAGTCGGTCAGTCGACTGCCGCCAGCGCGTCAGGCAGCGGCAGCAGAAGTGATGGTCAACCACCTCACCGAAGAACTGATCGCCAATCTCCAGAGTGACCTCACCCGCCGAGGTCTGAAGGTGGCAGACATCACCACCCTGCCCGGACTGCTCGAGGCTGCCGGTGACCCCGCCGCACCTCTCGGCCCACACGTCGACGTCTCGCACCTGCACTCAGTGCTCCGATTTGGACGCGTCTGCACCGACGCTGGCATCCTGCAGAAGAGTCTCGACCTGGCGGTCTACGCCGACCGTCTGCCTGAAGAGCTGCGGTATCCAGGCGATGGCCCGTTCACTGAGATGGCGAAGGCGTCGCGACTGTTCTACGGGGCCTGCCTGGGAGAAGCGATCGAGGAGGCCGTGTCCTTCTTCACCGAAAAGGCTGCACTCGGGCCAGCCGGATCCGAGCCAGACGCGGCGACCTCCCGTGGGCCGCTCGAACAGCTGGCAACGGAGTATCTGATCGTGCTGCTCGCTCGTGGTGGCCGGCCGGCCGCGGCCCTCGAGCATGCCCTTGCCTACCTGCCGAAAGCGGGTGAACAGGCGGCCTCAACTGGACTGGTGCCACCGGTGGTTCAGCTTGCGGTGGCGGCTGAAGCGGCGGAGCCCGGCTGCATGCAGCGACTGCTCGATGCCTGCCGCGAGCGGGGTGATGCGGTCACGTTTGCGCAGGCACTCGCTGTTGGCGGTGCAGCACAAACCGCACATACGAACAGCAGCAGCGACTGACCTCTGTCGGCCGGACCGCCGCACGCCTCCCTGCTGCCAGCAGGGCTACCACCAGGCAGACGTCGGTGTCTTGCAGCCACGGCAGACGCTGACCGGCCCGTAGCCCGCACGCGCTGGTGGCTGGAAGCCACGGCATGGTGGCAGCTGCCACGGCATCAGCAGTTCCTGCATCTCGTGACCACCACAGTAGCCTCGCCAGCGGTTGCACGAATCACAGGGATCGCAGCGGAGCGGCTCGCTGTGATACGCACCCCAGTATCGTGGCCCGCAGCCGCAGCCATCGAAGCTGGGATGCTTCTTCTGAATCTCCGCACACCGCTTGCTCAGCTCTGCCTGCTTTCCCGCTCGCCAGCAGGCAAACGACTCCCGCAGCGAGCCGTCACACAGCTGTCGCACATCGGCGATTTTGTGCCAGCGAGGCATCTGAAAGTCAGGCTTGGCATGCCAGTCTGCAAGTGGATTCCAGTTTGCCACCCGGTCCCAGTTGAGAAACGGATTGCGTTCGGCAAAGGGACGCAGCCCCGCGAGCGGATGGCAGTCAGGACAGTCATAGCTGTCGCCACCGGCTGCAGATGCAGATCCCACCAGCATCACGACCAGCAGGCCCCAGAAACTCACCCCACGTCCAAACGCTTGCCACGTGCGTCGCATCGCATCCCCCCTGCGTCATGCATCCACCTCATCTATGAAGTGGCATCGGCATCGGTCGTAGGCAGAATCGACAAAATCCGCATGATGCGGCGAATCGCTACCCCACCAGTTCAATCGACGACCACGTGGTTGGGTCGCTGTCCCACGGGTATTCCGGTGGGGCAAACAGGGGAATCTGCCCAAGGCGGCGATCGACCACCGCTGCAAAGAATCCGAGCGTTGACTGCTCGTCAGGATCCCAGCCGGGAACAGCCGCCGCTGAGAGAACGGCATCGATCTGCCAGCCATCCGGCCGCAGCTGCGAGGTCACGTCCGCCACGCCGGCGGCGAGTGTCGCCGGCAGCTGCATCAGCTCACCATCAGCTCCTGGCACCACGCTTGACCGTGGAATGGCTGCAGCCACCGCCAACGGATCCTTGGCCTGACGCCCACCACCTGTCGGCAGCAGGGCCAGCCGCCGACAGAACCGCCCTGCCCGATGGCTCTCACCGGTCGGCCGTGTTGCCAGCCAGAGATGCAGGCCGTCGCTGTCCTCTGGCTTGGTCGCATGACACCACCGCGTGCTGTCGACGCCACGTGCAACCGCCCGCACCACGAGCCCATCTGGATGCCAACCAATCGCAAGCGTGCAGACATCGGGCACACCAACGACACCTGCAAGCGAGGGGAGCAGGCAGCGAGTCGCCTGCCGTTCGTCAAACGCAGCAAGCTTCGGCAGCTTCTGGCAGGGAAAGCGAAAGCGGAAGACGGCAGCTGGATGAACAAGCGGCGACATAGCAGGGGTGCCCCCAAGGCAGGGCGATGCGGAAGGTAGCCAACGGATCCCGACGACACACAGACCATGCCGCCGACCGCCGGAAGAACCGCGAAGTATACTCGTCTGGAGCCGGTGGCCGGCGTCCCTGATCGAGGAAGACTTACCCCGTGCGAGTGCTGCAGGTTGCCAGCGAGGCTGCCCCTTTTGCCAAGACCGGTGGCCTTGCGGATGTTGCGGGGTCGTTGCCGGCTGCACTCGAACGGATCGGCTGCGACTGCACCCTGATCATGCCTGCCTACAGGCAGGTCTTTGAAGCGGGCATCCCCATCGAAAAGACCGAACTGGTCTTCGACGTTCCCGTTGGACAGCGACATCTCCGGGCAGAGATCTTTCGCTCGACACTGCCCGGCTCCAACGTGCCGGTCTATTTCGTCGGCAATGAAGCCTGCTTTGGCCGCCCCACGCTCTACGGTGGCGGGCATGACTACCCCGATAACGCGGA
>Ga0075475_10001158_pt1 | contig 12907 bp, 10 predicted proteins | sample DEB08_DNA_10_FD_76342 | JGI IMG/M metagenome (GOLD analysis project Ga0075475, IMG submission 76342) | Aqueous microbial communities from the Delaware River and Bay under freshwater to marine salinity gradient to study organic matter... | ecosystem: Environmental > Aquatic > Marine > Coastal ... | reverse complement strand
AGCATAAATTGACTGATCATTATCAAATTTGATTTCAGTTTTATTAGGATGAATATTTACATCAATAGATTCTGGGGGGACTTCAATTTTTAGAAAATAAGAGGGATGCAACTCATCCTGAATCAGACCTTTGTAAGCAGTTTTTACAGCGTGGTGTAATCTATTATTTTTAATAAATCTTCCATTAACAAAGAAAAATTGAGATGATCGTATTTTTCTTGAATAATCAGGCTTAAACACAAATCCATTAATGTTAGCTATTTCGGTACTTTCATTAATTGGAATTAATTTTTGATTGGTAGTATTTCCAAAAACTCTTATAATTCTTTCCTTAAATATTGATTTATTAAGATTAAAAAGTTCATTTCCATTGTTAGAAAAAATAAAATTAATATCATTATTTATTAATGCAACTCTGTGAAACTCATCAATAATATGTTTTAACTCAACATTATCAGATTTTAAAAAATTTCTTCTTGCAGGAACATTAAAAAATAAATTCTTAACAGAAATTGAGGTTCCAATGTTTGACAGAGTTTCTTTAAAAGACTTCTCTTTGCCTCCATCAATTTTTAGTTCATAACCAAGATCATCTTTATTATTTTTTTTAGATATTATGGAAATTTGACTTACAGACGATATACTAGAGAGTGCTTCACCTCTAAATCCCATAGTTTTCAAATTAAATAAATCATTTGAATTTTTAATTTTGGAGGTTGAATGCCTAAGACAACAAACCTTTAAATCCTCCTTTAACATTCCTACTCCATTATCAATTACCTGAACAAGAGTTTTTCCAGCATCTTTGATATTTAATTTTATTATTGTCGCCCCGCTATCAATCGAATTTTCTAAAAGTTCTTTAACCACAGAAGATGGTCTTTGAACAACTTCACCAGCAGCAATCTGATTTGCTACATTTTCAGGCAGCAATTTAATTATACTCATATTAAAATTTAAATAAATATAGAAAGATCAAAATCTATAATGTAAAGAAATACAAAAACAAGAATTAAAACTATAAAAATTAAAGTTTTGGAAATATAGCTGTTAGAACGATTTCTATACATCAACCTTTCTTCACTCCATTTAGATGAAACATCATAAGAACTTCTGATTTTTTTTTGTTTTTGATAAACTGAATCAAGCTCATAAATGTTATTATAAGACTCATCTTTGAGATATCTAGTCCTGTAATTGAATTTTTTATTTTTATTAAGCTTAAAAAAATTTACTTTCAATTCACTAATGTTTAAATCAAATGTACAAAATTGACTGTAAATTTTAGTTAATTCATCTAGTTGGAATGATTATATTTGAATTTATGAAATTTGAGAACATAAACAAGTTAAAACAATTGATTGATAACAGTAATAATATTGTTATTATTCCTCATACAAATCCTGATGGAGATGCAGTAGGAAGTTGTCTCGCTCTTCATTGTATTTTTAAAAAACTTAAAAAAACCTCTATTGTTTTAAGCCCAAATACAGCTCCAGATTTTTACAGCTGGACACCATCTTTTGATCAAATAGTCTATTTTGAAGATAACCCCAAGATTGGTGAAAAAATCATTAATGAATGTGATTTGATTTTTACTTTAGATTTTAATGATCTTAACAGAATTGGCAATCTTGGAAATATTATTACTAAAGTCAGTTCAAATATAGTGATGATTGACCATCATCAAAATCCCAAAAATTATGCTGATTTAATTTTTTCTCATCCTGATATTGGATCAACTTGTGAATTATTGTATGAAATTTTCATGTCTTTAAATTATAAAAAACTAATTGATAAGGATATTTCTACTTGTTTATATCTTGGAATAATGACAGATACAGGATCTTTTCAATACAGTTCAGTAAGTTCAAGAACTCATGAAATTGTCTCTGATCTTTTGAAAAATAAAATTAATAACAGTAAAATCTATAATAAGGTTTACAATGATTCTTCAAAAAGTAGATTAAATATATTAGGTTCAGCCTTAAATAACCTAACTCATCTAAAAAGTTATTCAACTGCATATATGTATATAAATAGAATTGATTTAGAAAGGTTTGATTATAAAAAGGGTGATTCTGAGGGAATTGTAAATTATGGACTATCCCTAAAAGATGTTATTTTTTGTGCTATTTTCATCGAAGACATAAATGATGATGATAATGTAAAAATATCTTTTAGGTCAATTGGAAATTTTCCATGTAATAAATTTGCTGAAGAAAATTTTAACGGAGGAGGTCACATTAATGCATCAGGCGGAAGATTTGAGGGAAGTGCTAAAAAAGCAATTGAACATTTTTTAAAAGTAATACCTAACTATAAAAATAAATTATTATAAAATGAAAAAACAATACTACATTCTTATATTTTTGATCGTTTCTATTTCTTCATCATGTGTAAGCACTCACCCTGACTTAAATGATGGACTTTATGCGCAATTAGAAACAAATAAAGGTGATATTTTAATTGATTTAACATTTAAAGAAACTCCTGTAACAGTCGCTAATTTTGTTTCATTAAGTGAAGGAAAAAATAAAGATGTAGACGATCAATTTAAGAACAAAAAATATTACGATGGATTAATTTTCCATAGAGTTATAGAAAATTTTATGATTCAAGGTGGTGATCCAACTGGAACTGGAAGAGGTGGCCCAGGATACAATTTCAAGGATGAATTCAGTGAAAATCTTTTACATGACGGTCCAGGCATTTTATCTATGGCTAACTCTGGACCAAAAACTAACGGAAGTCAATTTTTTATAACACACAAAGAAACACCTTGGTTAAATGGCAAACATACTGTATTTGGAAAAGTGGTAAAAGGGCAAGAAATAGTTGATTCTATTGAACAAAACGATACTATTAAATCTGTGACAATAATCAGAAATGGTAGGGATGCTAAAAGATTCAATGCCCCAAAAATATTTTCAAATCATTTTAAAGAAGACAAAATCCTTGAAGATAAAAAAGCAGAAGCTTTAAGAAGTGTTAAAATAGAAAAAAAAGCAAGTCATGAAGCTGAAAAATCAAATTCAAAAAAAACTGATACAGGCCTACAGTATACTATAACTCAAAAATCAATGAGTGGAGAAAAAATTAATCAAAATAAAATTATAATGACACATTATGCTGTTTATTTTGAAGATGGCTCACTGCTAGACACTAGTATTATTGAAATTGCTGAAAAGTACCAATCAGTAAATATTGCTAAAAAGAATGCTAATGGATATGTTCCTATTGAAGCTAAAGTTGGTCCTGAAGATGCCATGATTCCTGGATTTAAAGAAGGTTTAAAGCTTCTGAGTGTTGGAGATAAAGCAACATTATTTCTTCCATACCATTTAGCATATGGAGAAATAGGTAGAGAACCTCAAATACCTGCAAAATCAAATTTGATATTTGAAGTTGAAATTGTTGAAATGAAATAATTAATGACTACTTATTTGTTTTTAAAAAAAAATAAGAACTTAATTATCCTATTTATTTTTTCCTTATTAATTTATATAATAAAAAACAAACAAGAACTTGTAGAAAAACTCTATTCAACATTTTTTTACGAAATTATTTCAAACTTAAGTCTTACAATAGTTAACAAAATTTCTTTTTCAGTTGGAGACATATTGTATCTAATAACCCCCTTTTTATTTTATAGATTTTTAATAAAAAAAAATCAAACTAGACGACGATTATTAACCAAAACGATAGTTGCATTTTTATTTTTTTATGTTGTTTTTAATTTACAATGGGGGATAAATTATTATCGAGTTCCTTTAAAAAATAAAGCAAATAATTATAAAAGTTATTCAGTTAATGAACTTATAGAAACAACCAATTTTTTCATAACTAAAACTAATGATTTACACAATATTCTTTCAATTAATGATACTATTAGTGTAAAATACGATAATCTAAATTTTGATATTGAAAAAGAATCAATAAAATCTATCAAGAAAACAGCTTTCGTTAAAAACAAAAATTTAGATTTAAAAATAAAAAAATCAATTTTTAGTACTCCTATTTCTTATATGGGCTTTGGTGGATATATCAATCCATTTACACTAGAAGCTCAAATTAATTACAATATTCCTACTATTAATGTTCCAACTACAATTTGCCATGAAATTGGTCACCAACTTGGTTATTCTGCTGAAGATGAAGCAAACTATATTGGAATAATATCTACTATTAAATCAGAAAATAAACACATTCAATACAGTGGGTATTCTCAAGGATTAAAATATTTAATTAATGAAATATACATTATTGACAAAAAGTTATATAAACAGTTATTGGCAACTATAAAAATTGGAGTTTTAAAAAATTATAAGGAGGCTGGAGAAGAATGGAAAAAATATGACAATCCATTCGAAACTTATTTCAAAAAAGCATACGATATATTTTTAAAAGCAAACAACCAAACTAAAGGAATAAAATCCTATAATTTGGTTGTAGATTTATTGGTTAATAAGTATACTAATCTAGAATTTTAGGAGCTCCTAATTGTTCTAGCTCTATACTTAAATAATTAACTTCTTTAATAAATTTTTCAATTCTAGGTGAAATACTATTCCACTGGGTTTTTGCAATATCAAAACTATTCATATGATTCTTAGTAGGACCATACGAATCATTAAGTCCTCTTTTTGCAATTCCAAGGCGCTGTGAAATTTGAGGAACATCTTTTTCCATTATTTCTTTTTTGGATTTACTTCCATATAGTAAGACATCAATTGAGTTCATATGATCTCTTAACTCTTTTAATTTAGTTAATAGATCATTATCAATATTTTTTACAAATCTTAATATATTTTCAAAAGTAGATTGTTTGTTCTTAGATTTAATATAATCAGAAATCATAGTTGAATACTGAATTTCAAATTTGTGTAAATCCAATATATATTTATCAATTTTGGAGGATAAAGGATTCTCTAATACATTCTTTCTAATTCTTTTGATATCAAAAGTTTTACTTTCTGTTAATTCATTAACACCACCATTAACTAATTCTAAAAGATGAACAGAGTACTTTCCTGGATTAACTGACAGGGTTAGTCTGGATCCTCTAGAATTTGAATTCATTGTAATTGGTAAAGGTTTAGTGAGATTCCATGAAATTCTATTAATACCTTTTTTAGTTGAACCGTTAATTCGATCTACTAAATCTCCTTTTTCATCTCTAACTTCCAATATTATTTTTGATTTAATCTCATTAATTTCTTTATCTAAATTTTCCCACCCTGGAAATGGTACATCTTTGTTTAACTTATCTAATTCTTTTTCTTCCTGAGATCTTAAAGATTTTAAAGATTTATAAGATTTAGGCAAGTAGTAAGTAAAAACTGCTCCATATGGAGGGTTTTTAGATTGAAAATAAGACGATCCTTGACTTGATGTTCCTGGTCTGATAGGATTATATTGCAAAGCCTCTTTAACATCAAATAGTAAATGCTCATTACTATTTTTTTGATTTAATTTTCTTAAAGGTGAATAATCATCTAAAACATAGAAACCTCTACCAAAAGTTGCTACAACTAAATCATTTTCTCTTTTTTGGATTGCTAAATCTCTAATTGAAATGGTAGGAAGTCCAGTTGAAAATTTAGTCCATTTATCTCCCTGATTATTTGATAAATACAAACCATACTCAGTAGCTAAAAAAAGTAAATTTGGATCAACATGATCTTGAACAATTCGCCAAACAAAATTATCTTCAGGTAATCCATTAATAATAGGCTTCCATGACTTGCCACCATTTGAAGTCTTATATAAATATGGACTATAATCTCCAAATTTATGATTATCTAATGCTACGTATGCAACTTGATCATTATGAAGGTCTGCTTTAATATCGTTTACAAAAGAAGAATTAGGTACTCCTGGAAGCTTATCGACAGTGATGGACGCCCACGACGAACCTCCATCCTTAGTATAATGAATTAATCCATCGTCAGTTCCAGCATATAAAATGTTTTGATTCAATACGGATTCACTTAATGAGGTTATTGTGTTATATGTTGACATAGCATAAACGTCCCAAGCAGAATCCCAACTCTGCTGTTTTCCCATTATAGGCAATGATAACCTTTCCTCATTTTTTGTTAAATCTTTTGAAATAGGAGTCCAACTATCACCTCTGTCGCTTGATTTCCAGACCCTTTGAGAACCAAAATACAAACGTTTTGGATCGTGTGAGCTTACAAGTATTGGAGAGTCCCAATTAAACCTTTCATAATCTTCATCTATTCCTGAATATGGCTTTATAAAAATAGCTTCGCCTGTTGTTCTATCAACTCTATGAAGGTTACCTTGCTGAGACTGAGCATAAACTATATTTGGATTTCCTGGTTCAGTTGCAGGTTGATGTCCATCTCCACCTAATAAAACGAACCAGTCGCTATTTACAATTCCGTTAGACCTAAAAGTTCTACTTGGTCCTCCTTGTGTATTATTATCTTGAGTTCCTCCATAAATATTGTAAAAAGGATAGGAATCATCCACAGCTAGTTTATAAAATTGAGTAAGAGGAAGATTATTAACATATTTCCATGATTTTGTATCATCAAAAGATTCATAAATTCCACCGTCTGTTCCAACAAGCAAATAGTTGGGGTCGTCTTTCTTAAATGTCATAGAATGATTGTCAGAATGCTTGTTTCTTTCATTCATTCTATAAAAAGTTTTTCCACCATCATCAGAAACTTGAACTCTAACATCCATTAAATAAATTTTATCAAAATGGTGAGGAGAAGCAACTAATTCTTGATAATAATGTGGTCCAGTAGCGCCAGAAACTGTATCGGACATTTTTTTCCAACTTTCTCCTCCGTTTGATGATCTGTAAACAGCTCCTTTTCTTCGATCAAGTTCAATAGCAGCATACAATACATCAGGATTTATTTCAGAGATAGCCAAACCTATTTTACCAAGTTTTCCAGTTGGTAAACCAGTTTTTAATTGTCTCCAGGTATTACCTCCATCTGTACTTTTAAATAGTTTTGTTCCTACTCCTCCACCCATATAAGCTGCAACATTTCTGTGTCTTTGCCAAGTGGCAGCATACATAATATTCTCATCTCTTGGATCCACAACCACATCAGTTACTCCAGTCCACTCATTTACACTGAGAACTAAATTCCAATTGCTACCACCATCAATAGACTTGTAAAGTCCTCTTTCACCACCACTTGACCAAAGTGGGCCTTGAGAGGCAACAAAAACTATATTGGAATCTTTTTTATTTACTATAATTTTTGATATATGTTCCGAATTATTTAAACCTTTATTTTTCCATGTTTTTCCACCATCTTTTGTAACAAAAACACCTTTACCTATACCCACGTGTCTTCCACCAACATTCTCACCTGTACCCAACCAAATAGTACTAGTATTATTTGGATCAATTGTAATACTTCCTGTTGAATAAAAAGACTGGTTATCTGTGAGAGGTTCCCAAGTTGTTCCCGCATTGACGGTCTTCCATGCACCACCAGATCCTACAGCAACATACCATTCGTTTTCATTTTCAGGATTAATTGCAATTTCGGCGATTCTTCCCGACATAAAAGCAGGACCAACGGATCTAAATTTTAAACCTGAGTAAAGACTTGACTCATTTTTTAAGTCCTTTTTATTTTTTTGAGAAAAACTGTTGTTAAAAGAAAACAAAAGAAAAAACAACAGACTATATTTTATAACTTTATTCATATGATAATTTTTTATTGGAATAATTTAAATATAATTAATAATATCTATTTTTTCATTTTAAATTTGCCAAATGTCAAAAAATAAATTATTTGAATCTGTTGAAATATTTGATATTGGATCCAAGGGTCAGACTATTGCTAAATCAGATGAAGGAATAGTTTTAATGGTTAAGAACGGAGTTCCTGGAGATATAGTTGATATTAAAACCTACAGAAAAAAGAAAAACTATTATTTAGGTAATATTGTTAACTATCACTCATATTCAAAATTTAGAGTTGATCCTAAATGTGAACATTTTGGTTTGTGCGGAGGATGTAAATTGCAAAATATTTCTTACGATTATCAAACTAAACTAAAAGAGGATAAAATTAAACACTCTTTAAATAAAATTTTTCAAAACGTTAATATTAATCCAATTCTTAAGTGTAAAGACCAATTTAATTACAGAAATAAGCTTGAGTTTTCATTTACTGATAATAAATGGTTGACAAATGATGAAATTAAGAAAAAAAATAATGATATTGATCGAAGAGGAATAGGGTTTCATAAAGCTGGAATGTGGGACAAAGTAGTGGATATAAAAAAGTGTCACCTACAAGAGGAACCATCAAATAAGATTAGAATCGCATTAAAAGAATTTGCCAAGAAAAACAATATTTCGTTTTATAACACAAGATTAAAAAAAGGATTATTGAGAACTGTTACAATAAGAAGCAGTAGTCTTAATCAGTTTATGGTTTTAGTTCAATTTTTTGAAAATAATGAAAAAAATATTTCATTAGTTATGAATTTTTTGAAAGACTCCTTTAAAGAAATTTACTCTTTACTTTACTGCATTAACAATAAAGAAAATGACAGTATATATGATAGAGAAATAATCCTCTATAATGGTAAAAATTATATTGAAGAAAAAATAAAAGACTTGATTTTCAAGATTTATCCAAAATCATTTTTTCAAACAAATATTAAACAAACATTAAAATTATATAAAATAATACATGAATTCTCAGATTTAAATGGAAACGAAGTAGTTTATGACCTATATTCAGGTCTAGGAACTATTTCTCAGTTTATAGCTAAAGATGCAAAAAAAGTAATAGGAATTGAAAGTATCGAGGAGGCTGTTATATCTGCAAAAAATAGCGCAAAAGAAAACAACATAACTAATGTAGATTTTGAAGCTGGAGACATGAAGAAATTATTTTCGTCAGAATTTATATCAAGACATGGTAATTGTGATTTAATAATAACCGACCCACCAAGAGACGGAATGCACAAAGATGTTATTAAGGAAATCATAAAACTTAAAACACCCAAAATAGTTTACGTTAGTTGTAATCCTTCCACACAATGTAGAGATTTAGAATTATTAAAAGACACTTATGATATAACTAAGGTTCAACCAGTGGATATGTTTCCTCATACTGATCATGTAGAAAATATTGTACTTTTGGAACTTAAATGACTCCTTTGAAAAATACATTTTTATTAATCTTCTTATTTCAATTTTTACTTTCCTGTGAGCCTGATGATATATGTCTTAACTCAATTGAAGACACACCAAGACTTATCTTAGGTTTTTATGATATAAATACTGGAGAAATAAAAGAAATTAATAATTTGAAAATTCAGGGACTATCAAATGAAGAAATTTATATTTATCAAACTCTTGACTCAATAGGTATTCCGTTAAAAAATTCAGAAAATTTAACAGTTTATACTTTAACAAAAGACTTCAATGAAAACACTCCATCCTCTGGAAATGAAGATAAGATTTATTTTAATTATAACTATAATTGGAATTACATAAGTAGAGCTTGTGGGTTTATCACTACATATGATATTCAAGATATAATCATTGAAAATGATTCTGAAAATTGGATATTAAATACTGAAATAATTGATACTATTATAATTGATGAAAAAAATATACATGTTAAAATATTTCATTAGTTTTTTAGCTCTAACTTTCTGTTTGAGTAATTTTTCACAAGAAAAAACTAAAGACAGTCTTTATAAATCAACGTATGGGTTGAAATTAGGAATTGACTTAAGTAAACAAATTAGAATGTTGACTGAACCAGATTATAACGGTTTAGTGTTAATTGGAGATTACAGATTTTCTGAAAAAATTTATATTGCATTTGAAATTGGTAGTGAAAAAAAATTAGTTGAAAATGAAATTTTAAATTTCAATACCAAAGGATCCTTTTTTAAAACCGGAATAAACTATAATATATTTAAAAACATACAGGATCTAGAAAATGAAATATATGTTGGTTTAAGGTTTGGTTCATCACAATTTGATCACCAAATAAATTCATTTACCATTTATAATACTGATCAATATTGGAGTCAAAATAATATTGAAAACCCAATATCTCATAACAATCTATCTGCAAATTGGTTAGAGTTTGTAGTTGGATTTAACGCTCAAATAGTCAAAAATCTATATATGGGTTTAAACTTGAAAGTGAATAGACTTTTAAGTCAGGACAAACCTGATAATTTCAATAATCTTTATATCCCAGGATTTAATAAAGTTCTCGAAAACAATAATGTTGGGGTTGGATTTTCATATATAATACAATATCAAATTCCATTTTTTAGAAAAAATACAAATTAATTACTATTTTTCTTCTTTTTAGATCCGCTATAGATTTCATATTTAGCAAGGCGACTCTCCAATTTTCCATTGAATAATTTTATTTTCCTTGATGGTCTTAAGCCTACATACTTTAATGCTTCTATACTTGATGTGATAAACCATGTACAAGAATTTGTATAGTTAGTTTTTAAAGTATCTCCTATTTTTTTATAAAATAGTTCAATATCAATACGTAATCTTTCACCATAGGGTGGGTTAAAAACAATATGAAGATAGTCGTCATTATATTTTTTTGATCTAAAAAAATCTTCTTTTGAAATAGAGATAACATCCTCAAGACCTGCATTAATTATATTTTGGTCACATTTCGAAATAGCAGAAGGTGATTTGTCAAATCCTAAAATTTTATTGTTGAATGGTTTTGTTTTACTTAAAACAGATTTAGTAATAGTTACAAATAAATCTAAATCAAAATCATTCCAATTTTTAAAAGAAAAATTTGATCTTTTGATATTTGGAGGATAGTTAGTAGCAAGCATTGCAGCTTCTATTAAAAAAGTTCCACTTCCACACATAGGATCTAAAAAATCTGATTCTAAATCCCATTCACTCAACAAAATTATACCTGCTGCTAGCACTTCGTTGATAGGAGCAATATTTGTTTGTGAACGGTAACCCCTCTGATTTAATGGTTTCCCTGAGGAATCTAAAGAAACAGTACAACATTTATTTCTAATATGAATATTAATTTTTAAATCTGGATTAATTGAATCTACACTGGGTCTTGTTTTAAATAACTTACGATAGCGGTCTACAATACCATCTTTAGCTTTTTGAGAAACATAGAGCGAATGAGTAAAAAAATCAGAGTTTAATACTGAATCAATTGCAAAAGTATTATCAACTGACATATAATCTTCCCAATTAAAATTAAAAAAAGAACTATACAACTCTTTGTCGTCATTAACGTCAAAAACAACAATTGGTTTTAAAATTCTAATAGCTGTTCTTAAAGATAAATTTGCTTTATACAAAAAACCTTTGTCTCCATAAAAACTAATATTTCTAACTCCTATATTTATTTTTTTTGCTCCCAATTTTAACAACTCATCAGCAAGAATTTCTTCAAGACCAAAGAATGTTTTAGCAACCATTTTAAAATCAGTGTTTTCTTTCATAATAAGTTTTTAAAAATACTCTATTTTTGAGGTTTATGAGTAATAAAACAAAAATAGATACAGAATCAAATTTTAACAGTTGGTTTGATTCAAAATATTATCACATACTATACAAGGATAGGGATCATGATGAAGCAAGAAAATTTATTACAAAACTTCTTGAACATCTAAATTTAAAGAAAAGTATGACAATTTTAGATGCTGCATGTGGAAAAGGCAGGCATTCAATAGAAATTGAGAAACTTGGATACAAAGTTACAGGGATAGATTTATCAAAAAACAGTATAAAACAAGCTAAACAATTTGAAAATTCAAATCTCAAATTTAAAATTCATGATATTTCAATTCCTTTAGGAATAAAATTTAATGCAGTATTTAATCTGTTTACAAGTTTTGGATATTATAATAGAGAAAACGACCTCAAAACATTATTGTCAATTGAAAAAAATTTAAAAGATGATGGCGTTGGAGTTATTGATTTTTTTAATATCCATACTGTTAAAAAAAATTTAATTGAACAAGAAAATATTATCAGGAATAATATAAATTTTAATATTTCAAGAAAAACAAAGGATAAATTAGTTGAAAAAAATATTTCTTTTGAAGATGATTCAATTAAATATTCATATAAAGAAACTGTGAATGGATTAAACTTAAATGATTTTAAAAATTATTTTAAAAAAACAAACCTAGAGATAAATGAAATATTTGGGGATTATGAATTAAATAAGTTTGATTTGAATTACTCCCCTCGCTTGATCATTATATTCAAAAAAAAATCCCAGTCAAATTAATGACTGGGATTCGAAGAAGGCGGTGACATACTCTCCCACCAAATGGCAGTACCATCTGCGCTATTAGGCTTAACTTCTCTGTTCGAAATGGGAAGAGGTGAGCCCTAATGCAATAACCACCCTAAAGGTTCTCATTACAAAAATGAGTTGTTTTACATAGTAAAACACAATAAGTTAACATATTAAATTTAAGATAATAAGAATATCAGCATTGTATAAAAAACAATAGTAAGAAAAAGTTGCACGATAGGCCTACGGGTAATTAGTATCACTCGGCTATGACATTACTGCCTTTACACCTGTGACCTATCAACGTAGTCGTCTCCTACGACCCTTAAAAGAAATCTCATCTTGTGGTAGGTTTCGCGCTTATATGCTTTCAGCGCTTATCCTTTCCCGACATAGCTACTCTGCGATGCTCCTGGCGGAACAACAGATACACCAGCGGTCAGTCCAACTCGGTCCTCTCGTACTAGAGTCAGATCCACTCAAATTTCTAGCGCCCACTACAGATAGAGACCGAACTGTCTCACGACGTTCTGAACCCAGCTCGCGTGCCACTTTAATGGGCGAACAGCCCAACCCTTGGGACCTTCTCCAGCCCCAGGATGTGACGAGCC
>Ga0075475_10001153_pt1 | contig 12920 bp, 16 predicted proteins | sample DEB08_DNA_10_FD_76342 | JGI IMG/M metagenome (GOLD analysis project Ga0075475, IMG submission 76342) | Aqueous microbial communities from the Delaware River and Bay under freshwater to marine salinity gradient to study organic matter... | ecosystem: Environmental > Aquatic > Marine > Coastal ... | reverse complement strand
TATTTAGTATTATTTTACTTCTATTAATATAACTATCTAACTCATCACCCCAAATACCATACAAGTTAATAAATTTGAATCTTCCACCTAATCTGTTTTGTAAATGAAAGAACATTTTAGCTCGTCTTTCTTGGATATAACCATAAAACAATATATCTATATCTGGGTTTACTATATCAATAGAATCCATCACTTTTAATTGATCTGTATATAATATTGGGTGAAATTTAGCAGTCAACCTATAATTTTTCTGCATCCATTGGATATTAGATTCATCATAGTCCCATATTTCATCGGCTGATTTAAGAATTTTATAATTCTTTTGGTTAACCCAGTCAGAGTTATTATATAATTGTTCTAATTGATACACTATTATCTTATAATTGGGGTACTGTTGTCTTAAAAAATTAAGATTTTCAAGAACATTATAACCCAAGACAAACAAAGTGTTATTGAAATTTGGATTTTCTGAATATTTTGAGCGTAACATTACTTCAACGTGTGAGAAAACATTATTAAATTTATAAACTTCCATTATTTTTCTCTCATGTCTTCGTAAAAACCCTGTATTTCCTCGTCACTTAATCTATTAGATACTGCTTTGCTTTTCCATTTAGCGTATCCATCGTCATTTGGGAGAGGGTGATAGAATGATATTTCATCAACATAGGCCATAACATAGTTATTACGGAAGCAATCTCTAGCATAATGACCATCATCGGAGCCATATAAATTAAATGCACGATAACCTTTTAATTGATGCCACACTCTTAAAGGTGTCATTAATACACCACCAGCCACACCATCATTACTGGGACTGGTAATTAATGTCATGCCCTTCACTTTCTTCTTAATCACTTGATACGAATCGACCATATGGACATTATGCCCACTTTGATTTGAACATAAAGCTCCTAGTTTTTTAGTATGATTATAATTTCCGAATACTATAAGCATCTTAACTAACCAGTTCCTATCTTCAGCAATCATATCAGAATCTATACTAACAACAAAATCATAATCATTTCGACTTTGCGTCATATGATTAATCATTTTTGGCTTTCCTATATTTTCACCAACATCAAATATACGAATAGATGCAAATACAGTCTTATCATATTTTTTGCAAAAGTCTGTCAAATACCCATCTTTGAAACTTTGTCTAGCACCATTCAGCCCAATACAAATAAAAACTTCCAAATCTTGGAAGTTATAATTGCTAGTTGCTAATGAATCCAAGCACTTTTCTACTTGATCTTCCCTAAAATAAACAGGTACAAATAAACCGACTTTAAACATTATTATCACCTAATCTAATTGAATGAGATCTCATATTATATTCTTTATCATAAAATCTATTAGCATATGGATTTTCATCAATTCCTACATAAGGAGAATCTAAATCAATTGCTTCATCAATTTTATTGTTAAAGTATTCAATTTTTTGTTCTAAATAATCAAGAGCTATTTCTGTCATCTCATCCTCATTGACGTTTATCCTCTCAATGTCAATCATTTCATTTTCAACCATATATTCGAGTTCTTTTTTTGGTTTAGTATATTTCAATGAATATATGAAATACCCGTGACCGTTTCTATTATATATGGAATCAATATAAACCAAATCACTGTCATCGGAATTAGATAGTAGTTTTTCAAAAACAACTGAATCGGGTGATATGTCACCTGATTCCACTTCGAATTTCTCATTAAGCATTAAAGTCAATCGACAAGGCGAAAGTAGAAATACAGCAGTCTTTGGTGTTATCATGCAATAACATAATTCGGTATGTAGTTGATAATCTTTATAATAACAAAAGTAAAAGGGATGGAGACCCTCGGAGTCTCCGTCTTCAATGATTCGATTGAATTCGATCTTGAATTCTTTTTTCAGCTCATCGAAATCATCATTATAAAATGCAGTGATTTCATGTAATGTCATTATATAATTTTTCTGAAATATGTGAACGTTTTCTGTAACATTTCATTTTCGTTATTTTTCTCATGATCTAACATTTGAATATAGTTTTTCATTTCCTCTAACACATCAGGGTGAAATTCTTCATATTCAACAGTAAAATCATCATCATTGCAGCTAAACTCAAGCGTCTTAGAATCAATAGTAACTTCGTATTTTCTAACTTCTTCTGGGCTTATTTCAATTTGTTGTAAAAATGCATCAATAGAAAAGCGTAGTTTTAATGTAGAAGGGAGTCTTCTACTGTACATGCTTATGTAGTAACGGTCTTTAAGAGTTAATTTGGTCGACATTTCTTTACCTTTTTGGTTAATAATAAATTTCGTTTGTCAAGTGTCTCTGCGGATAATGATAAAAATAAAGCAAATGTTATCACCATCCCACCTAACCATGATAATAAGAAATATAATATAATTTCAATAGAAGCTAGAATAAAATTTTTAACTGTCGTCATATAATTACCGCCAATGATAATATATTCTTTTATATCCACTCCAACGCTTTTAATTTCTCATATAAATCTAACTGCTCATCACTTAAATCAGACGGTATCAACATATTTAATTTGACGTAGAACTCTCCGTTTTTTATACCTTGATTATTTACTTTAATTTTAGCCGTAGGTTGAGTACCTTTTGGTATTAGTATGTCCATTGGTCCCTTTAATGTGTTAACTTCAACGATCCCACCTAAAATTAAATCTAATGGCGTTACATCAACGGTAGTATATATATCATTTTTAATGTATTCAAAGTTTTCGTCTTCTAAAATAGTAATAGTTGCAATTAAATCACCATTAGGTCCACCATTTGGACCTGAATTACCTAACGCTGTCATTTTAATAAAGTTGCCGTTTTTTATACCAGCTGGTATTTTTATTTTTACCGTGGACATTACACTATCACGTGTCTTACCTTTACATGCATCACATGGGGTATCAATTTCTAATTCAGTGCCATTGCATCTAGGACATATAACAACTTCAATTGATTTACCCGATAATAATGAAATGGTTTTAACTTGTCTTACTACACCTTCGCCTTTACATACGGTACATCGCTTTTGTATCTTAGCACCACTACCATCACAGAGTGAACATCTCACTAATTTTTTATATTTTATTAATTTAGTTGTGCCTTCAATTGATTCTTTTAATGTAATTGAAATATCTACATTAATATCACTGCCCGTAGTCTGTCGAGTTTTTGGTTTTTTATGGAATGATGATGCTGTATTGGATGTACCAAATGCATCCGACCATCGATTATAATTAAAGCTAAATGACATTTTGTTATCATAATCACGTCTCTTCCCCTCATCGGAAAGAGTGTTGTATGCTTCACTCACGTCTTTAAACATATCTTCAGCGTCAGGGTTTTTGTCGGGATGATATTTTTTAGCGAGTATCTTATACGCTTTTTTTATTTCATCGACCGAAGCGTTCCTAGAAACACCTAGTGTTTTATAATAATCTATCATAATCCATAATATAATTCATTATAAGTTACTTTCTGAAGTGTTTTCCCATTTCAGAGATCTTTTTATATTTATTTACAATTATTTCATTTCTAGGTTCGGTGTATATAATATTACCGTGATCGACTTTACATTTATAGACTAATGATTTCGGAATATCTATAAATTCTTCACTATATGCGTCAAGGTTTCTATCTTTTGTACATACAACAGATGTTATATTATTAAATATTTTAAATTCTCTACATTCATCAATATCTATGATCATACATTCACTTTGATCTTTTCTCCAAACAAAATAAAAATTTGCTTGTGTATTCAATTTTCTTATAGGTATATGAACGGTTGAATAAAAGTTTTTAATTTTATCGAAATCTTCACGGCTTTCATTTTCAATTCGTATTATCTTGTTAGTGATGTTATGTTTCATAATAACATCACATTCTTTATATAATTCTTCTTTTAATCCTGCATGTAGAGTATAACCTCTATTCTCAAATATAGAAATAACTAACTCTTTATTAGAATTATCATATTTATTATATGCACCTGAATTAAATGGTCTTTTCAAAATATCTCCAATCTATCTATATTATTAATACCTAAAAAGTTAATTGCACGTTGATATACATCATCAAAATACAAATTTAATATTGGTATATTTTTATCATCAGCTAAACGCAAAGCTTGACCAGTTCCACCAGTAGCCTTACCATCAGCGGTATAGCATATAACAAAATTAACGGGATCGTTAAGATTAGCACCGAGTAATATCATACCATTCCTAGCATGTAATTTCCTAGCATATGCACTACATGCATCCCAGTTAGGATGGTACATCTCAGCTAATTGTAGTGCATCGGTAGTTGCATCATCAGCTAAAAATATTTCTTTATTTGAATTAAATTGTATCCCATTTTCAAAGGCAGTGTCTGCTCCTATTGCTCCACCGCTACGTAACATAAATCCATTCGCTTCTAATTTAGAAGCGATGGATGTCATTATATTGAGTATATGTTTAGGAGTTTGTCTAGATCCTATACCTGCATATTTATTCATATTTATAAATATACAAATTTCTATCCTTTTTTACCAACTGTTCCTATATCATATGCATTATATTGTCTAACAAATAATGTAGATGTCGGGATAAAACCTAAGAAGCCATCATTAATAGCTTTCTGATTCATTTCATCCCAATTATCAATAACATTATCGTGATAATGATATAACCACATTTTTGATTTTATTTCAGGTGATAATGTAACTAATTCAGTATAATGGGCATGCACTCCAGATGGATAAGGAGAAGTTTCACAATCATGGAATACAATATCAGCTTCTTTTAAATAAGCTTTCATTGCGTTTACTGGACAGAATTGTGTATCTGTTGTTAAGTATATTCGTTCACCTGTATCGGGATCATTCCACATCAATCCGTAACTATGCTCAATTTTATATTTACTTGCGACATGTATAGTCTGAACTATATCAAATTTAATGCCTTCCCATGTAAATCCACCATTTGATTCCACAGCACATACATCAAAGTATGTACATAAGGTAGCCTCTTTGCCTTCTAGGCAATGTAACCCACCTGACAGATTATGATCCCACAATTCCTTAACTAACCCTGATGTATATAATAAACCGGTATCAGTATCTTTTTCATATTGACCTTGACAGAACAATTTTGGGCGATTAACAGTAGGGTTAAAATAAGTTGTTAAAGCTAATTCTTCTAAGCCACCTATATGATCAGCATGTTCATGACTTATATAAACTGCGTCAATATCTGCAGTGGTTATTCCATGTTCATCATTTAAGGGTAACCAGGCATAAGTACCACAATCAATTAATAAGCATTTGTTATTTTGTCTTATTAAGAAATTTGATTGCCAATTTTTCTTTGTAAATGCATTACCGGTTCCAATTGTTATAAATTCCATATTATTTTACTCTTAATTAAATTTTTATGTATATAATGAATATATTCATTTCATATAAAATAGTATATGAGCCAGATCACAATTAGGATTTTAGCGATTTATAATAATCCAATAATTCAATAACATTATCAGGTAAATCAGTTAATTTGGATTCTATTTGCGCAATAACACCCAATACAAAATCTAAATTATCCTGGTTATATATAGCCTCTAATATCTTATCTAGAGTTAATTTTCCATTCTCATCACAAGTTACATTGTATGCTGTTGTATCCATTGTAATGGTACCATTCCCAATATCAATCGATACCATTATATCTAGCATATCTTTAGCCTCGTATATATCAACTTTTTGTGCTAAAGCATCGATTGAATTAGGCTTGCATTTAGTATAATCGATTAAATCATCATACGTCATTCTTTTTAAACAAGCTAACATTTTCTTGTTCTTCATATATTGATCACTTTGTAGATAATCCGGTTTATTTTCACTTGGATGATATAAATGTACTAATTCAACATCTTCCATAGTCCGCTTCACGTTACCTACAATTCGTTGACATTTTGTTAAAAACGCATCGTCTTCGGCACCCCATCCCTGAAATTCATCATCGAACCCACCGACTGTATCGAATGTCTCTTTCGTGAATAAATTAAATCCACCTGTATATCTACTGACATGTAAGGGACTGTTATTAATAACTTTTATAAAATCCCCATTTTTTACTAATTGTCTAGTATTAGCCTCATTTAATTTATTAATTGATCTAAATGGTATAAATACACTTGAATTATCTAACCCGGTTTCAAGTAATTCAATTCCATTACTTGGTAATATACAATCATTATCAACCATGATAATATACTTACTGTCTACTTTATCATTTATAGCAGAATTCAATATTTTAGATTTGCAAAAATAGTCCGCTTCAATAGCAACATTATGATAAATTATATCATTGAAAAGTGTACTTATAGAGCCATCACCATTCTGCTCTACTATTATTATAGTAGATTTAGGCATTGCCTTCTTATAATAGGCAATAGTGTATTTTAAATTCCTCAGTCTAAAGGAATTTTTACCATAATATGGTATAACTAATGTATAATCCGTAAAATTCATCGGGAGACACCTTTATTCTCCCAATAAATCTACAAAATATTTCTTAGTTTCTTTAATAAATTATCGCAATTCTCAATCATTGAGTCATTTTTCTCATGTGAGAAATGTGCTCGGAACTGCTTAATCATGTATTCGGTGTGTTTAATGGATTGCTTGGTTTCTTTTTCCTCTTTGAATAACCTATTGATTAAAGGCTCAATATCCTTTCTTCGACCGTATTTTCCCATTTTATTGAGTTTTTCTATAACTGTGGAATGTTCTTCGGAGTGTAGAACATTTACATTATACCAGTTGATTTTTTTCATGATTATATCCTATCCAGATGTTAAGCTACTATAGTAGCACCACCGATAATTGTTTATAAATGGTTAAATGGATAATAAACTAGATAGATATAAGTTACATCGAAATTAATACTTTATATTGTTTTGATCGAATATCCTTTAAGCTCATAAGTTTCTAATTCGGCCTTTATTGATTCTTCTTCTGCCCAATAATATTGATTTAATTTAATTTTATTACCATTATCCAACATAACGACAGGAATTTCTATATCAATATCAAATTCTTCATCTCGTTCGATTTCATTTCCTAGATATTCACCATACCCAACTAAATTAACTGTATTATTAACAACTGATTCTATTATACCTATTCTTGACATAAGTGCACCTTGTTTTTATAATAATATATGCATTTATGTCAAGTAAAATTAATTATTAATAGATACTCCAGTTACGATATTATTCTCATGTAATGCACTTTCGAATATATCAGCAACATCACTAGTATAAGATTCCTTAATTATTATTGAGTCATGGACAGTACAATAATCTATACCAAGCTGTTCGTTTACCGCAGGGCATACACTACCATACATAAATTTGGCTTCTTTTTTCTGTAATGAATGGGCAAGTGCTCTATAATCGCCTTCTTTAAAGTGAATTAGCATTTTATTTAACGTTGGAAAGAGTCTATCCCAAATCATTGCCATGTTTTTAGTAAAAATATTTTTCCGTTTACTAAATACATATGAAACCCATTGTTTTTTGATCTCATCTCGATCTTTATTACCACCAAACATTGATTCCCATTTGTTCATAAACGTAATGTATATATCATTCTGCAATGCATCTTTAAATTGCTGCAATTCTAACCTAACGTTTTGTAAAAAATCGCTATAACTATCAAAATCAAATTTAGTTAAAGTGAAATTGACATTTCCATCATAAATATTATCACCGCTATATGAATTTTTGTTATTAACGTACTTATCTCTAATATCAACTCGCTTATCTGATATAGGCATAAACAGAGGATTGTCTATATTTTCGCCCAATGTATTTTCAGTGTGTTTAACAAAATCATTAAAAAGTGTGTATAATAGAGCAGGTTGGCATGATATTACGTCCAAACCAACGACTTTCTCACCATCTAAATACAAAAAACGTTCCCTTATCTTCTTAGAAAGATTAGTAAAGTTCGTATGCACTCGATTGTATTTATCTTTTGATATAAATAATGAGAATTTGTCATGTCTTCCATCATTGATCTTCTGACATTTCTGTAATTCTAGCTCCATTTTATATTTATTTATCTGACCCGAATCATATAAATCTTGTAAATACTGCTTAGCACCCTCAATATCAATGCTAAATCGTTTCATCATATCATAAAGTTTGGATACTAGTTCATCATCTGTGTTTTTACCAAAGTTCTGTTCCTTCCACGTAATGATTTTATGTAAAAGGTGCTTTTTTGTAATTTCATGTTTAACTCGATTACACTTTTTATACTGATCGGTGAGGCCATAACACTTACATTTACCCTCTCTTTCTGGAGTGGATACAATATAATGGTTATCCGTGTCAATTAATTTATGATCTAATAGGTAATCTAAGTATTTTCTATAATTTTTCCCTATTTCATATCTTAAAATCGTAGAAGAAATAGGTATTTTGTTAAGTTTTTGGTATTTTCGGTTAGTTTCTGGAATCTCAACTAATTTACTGATTATGTATAGAAAACTATCAATATTATAAGAAAAATCAGGATTATCCATCTTTAGATAATTTAATAAATCCTGTTTAGCCTTTTGCGGAACTCTTATAAATACTTTTTGTGTCATATGTTTAAGAAAAATACCAAATAAAAATAAAAATCGGAGTGTTATAATGAAATATAAATCATTTTAACAAAGAAATAAGAGGAATATGATTGGGGTTATCCATTTATGTTTTCCCTTTTGTGATTGTATAAACTGTATTTAACGAGGACTATTATGAAAACAGTAGATTTAATAAAACTTCTTCAGGAAAATAAACCAAGTAATATAAAATTAGAATCTGGTATAAGCAAAGCAGATTTCATTAATTTGCTAGAAGCTCGTAGTTCAACAGCTGATTTTATGGAGATGGAAGCAAATAAAGAAATTAAAGATGGTGGATATGACACCAGAAGAAAAACAAAAGAAGTTGAAACTGACAAAAAGGTAACTAAAGAGTATGCGTCCTCTGAAAAGAAGGAAGTTACTGATAAAGAAAAAGAATCACCAGCAAAAGACGAAGAACCTAAAAAAGACAATGAGGATTCTAAAAAGCAACCTTTGAAAATTACAAATGATATTGGTAAAGTCAGAATCGCATTTAACGATGCTTTTAAGAATATGACAGAAGATAAGTATAGTACTATATCTAATGTATTTTCAATGGCTGAAGTAAAAATGATTATAAATACCCCATTGGATAAGTGGGGTAAGTTGAAAAGAAAATTATTAATCGCACCATATGATAAATATAATGACGAGAGTAAAGTAATTCAATTTATGAATGAAGATATGAGACCGGATCTCCCTAGAGACCAAGCATTAATGCGACTACCTTATGCTTTTGTATCTGAATTTTATCAACCATTTCAGAAATTAAATGATGTTAAAAACAATCGAGAATTACTAGCATTGAATGCTAAAGAAATAAATGAAACCATTTATGTTTTACAACTTAGAAATAAAAAAGGTAGAAATCGATATGCGATTTTAGTTGATACCCCGGCTTGGGACGATAAATATGTAATGGATTCTAGTGAAAAATTACTTAACTTTATATATAAATCAGACGGTGATATTCCTATGGGAACGGTACCAGCTGAATCAGATAAATCAAACTCGGCTGAATCAACTGAAGATAAAGCAGATACTGACACCAAACAGGATACAAATGATAAACAAGAAGAATCTAGCGAACAATCTAAAGAATAAGTATGATAGTGCTTTAATAGAACACACATTTAGTGACATCGCTGCTAACGTGGACGATGATAGAAAGGCACGTGCTAAAAATATTCCAGTTTATTATAAATCAATCCAACAAAAACCTGACGGACAAGCACGAACTATATGGGAAGTTCCCAGTCAAACAAATAGATCAACTAATTATGGAGTGACTGTCGATATCCATGTTCCTTTAATGGGTGGACTATTTGGTGTAGCGAAAGGTAAATGGCAACCTAAAGTATTTTCGGAAGCACTATCAAATGCAGATGTAAAAGTACATTGCACTTGCCCTGATTTTAAATGGAGTGGAATGACTTATAATTTGGGTCAGTATGGTAAACTAAAAGGTTCATTGGCACCAGTTGGAGCAACTGATGATATTCCACCGGACATAAAAGACCCTGATAGAAAACATATACTATGTAAACATTTATATTCGGTTTTTACTGTATTTCCTAATAATGCATTTTCTATTATGAGCCAAGCTCGTAAGATGGACGTTGAAGTGAAAACAGATGAAAAAATGACTCGTGATATAGATGATGGAAAATTACCATTAAAAAAAGATGTGAAAACAGTAACAGAAGACATCGCAGAGCCTATTATAATGTCATTAACTCAAGCAGCAGAGGATATAAATAAGGGTAAAGAAGAAGGATCTCAAGAGCTCATTGATGAGAAAAAATCTATAGACGTAACCGAAACAGAAACTGATGTAGATGAAATAATAGATGAGAACAATATAAAAGCATCTAAACCGGAGACTATTCCGGATATATCAGAAGAAAAGGATGCATCTGATATTATAGACGAAAAAAATGAAGTTTCGATTGAAGATGAAGAAGATAATGACGTTGATGATTTAATTGATGAAAAAAATCAACAATCTCTATCTGCATAATTTAGAATTTTTAAATTATATTATAGATATATGAAAAATACTATATCTAATAACACTTGTATCACATTTGATAAATACAGCGATACTCTGGCTTGTGTTAATATACAAGCTAGATCAAAAGAAGAAATAAACAGCCTGAATTCTTTTATGTATACAGGTCTGTCGTACTTTAATGATAAAGCTAGATATAGTTGGGAATATGAAGAGGGATTCATAGATGCAATGGAATATATCTATGATAGAAAAAATCAAACTCTTCCAATAGGTTTAATTCCTAGATTACGAGATTATATAAGAAAATCCAAACCAGATGTTAAGATTCAAGTTACAGAATCAATCCGAGAGTTATATACATCACCTAAACAAAATGTAGACGAAGAGTTTTTACGTGAGTTTAGCAAATCACTAAATTTATATAACGAAGTTGATAATTTTGAAATCGTTCCTTATGAACATCAATTAAAACTAGTAAGTCGTGCAATAAATGGACGAAGGATTTCATTACTAGCATGTACGTCAGCGGGTAAATCATTATCAATGTGTATATTATCTAGATATTTACTTAAGTATGAGAATAAGAAAATATTGATAGTAACCCCCTCATCTGCGTTAGTAGAACAATTGTATTCTGATTTTAGATATGAATATGGCTGGAAAGAAGCTGAAGATAAGTGCACTTTAATACATGGCGATTCTAGAGATAAATTAAGTAAGAGACAAAAAGAAAAATTATCTGATTTGAATCTTGGTGAAGAAGTAATGTTAAAAGACATAACTATTTCAACATGGCAAAGTTTACAAAATAAACCAGCTGAGTTTTTCAAAGTATTTTCTGCTGTGCTAGTTGACGAGGCTCATGGCACTAGGGGAGAAGTTCTTCGAAATATATTAGATAAATGTGTAAATGCTGTTGATTTTAAAATTGGTGTATCAGGTACATTACCGGATGAAGGTTTAGATGCAGCGTGGATTGAAGGTGCGTTAGGGCGAAAAGAAATAATAGTTAGAACCAGAGAATTAATAGATCTAGGTATATTAACGCCAATAGAAATACATGCTATAAAAATTCCATATGATCAATCTATTCGTGCATTTGTTAACAGACAGAATTATAAAACGGAATATTCATTATTAACTAATAATGGCAGTCGTAAACGAGTTATGGAATTACTGATAAATTCTAATAAGATAACGACCGCACAAAATACCGTAATGCTGTATAAAACAAAGGCTACGTTAGATGAGATGCATGAATATCTACAGGAAGCCTTTCCTGAGTTTACTTATCATATAGTTAAAGGTGAAATCAGTGCAACTGAACGTGATAAAATGCGTAAGGTTATAGAAAATAGCAGTGGTAATATAATTATAGCTACTTATGGTACAATGAAACAAGGTGTGAATATAAAATTTCTACATAACCTTGTATTTGCTGAATTTTCTAAGTCTATGTACGAAATAGTTCAGTCTATTGGTCGTGTTATTCGTAAGCATAAGAATAAGACGTTAGCTCGTGTATTTGATATTTACGATGACTGTAGTTATATGACTACTCCCAGAGGAAATGGATTTCCTAAACAAATGGCAAATTATTCCGTTAAGCACTATAATGCTAGAAAAGAGTATTATGCAGACGATAAGCTCCCTGTAATTGAGATTAGTCTAGATGGGATATACGAAGCGACAATTGATACAGATTCAGTTACAAATAAAAAGAAAGCAGCTAAAAAAGAAGCTGCTAAAAAAGTATCTCGTAAAAAAAGCACAACAAAGACCGTTAAAAAACGATCTCAATTTTTAGATTAACCTAACAAAGACTGAGTTTCTTTTTTCTGTTTTATTTCTTCGTTAATGATCTTTTTACTAGGATCGTCAAGTAAGCCAAATACAGCGATTGGTTTTTTATCCATATCTTTTTGATCTATTGTTTTATTCATAATAAAATACTCCAGTTTATTGACATATATGAATAGTTTATAAAATATATTGTATAGTAATGAAAATTTGTGGAATAGACCCTTCAATTAATTCTTCGGGTAAATGTATAATGGAGCTTGATGATAACTATAATATCATCGGTGTTAAATTATATGGTTATAACAAAACCAATAAGCGATGCATTTCAGGTGAGAATTTTATAGTGGACCGATTAGGAACTAAATATGATAAATTAAACATGTTCGAAAGACAGGATATTGCATATGAAATTCTTAATAAAGATA